>OLOI01000418.1_pt1 | contig 43527 bp, 31 predicted proteins | sample 1672131 | NCBI WGS metagenome assembly OLOI01 (sample SAMEA3136651, study PRJEB25190) | human gut metagenome
CGAAAAATCAAATAATCAGACAATTTACAAGAATTTCCATATTTACAGCCTAGGTAAAAGGGTGTATATTCTAGAAAAAGTTTTACACGACGTGAGAAAGAAATGATTGAATGCGCCGGACAAAGAAGATTTTAAAGTAAACTTTAGATTACAGGAAGAAAGGATAGCGACTATGAGGAAAGAAATGGAAAGTCAGAATCGTGGTCTTTACCGCGAAAGTTTTGAACATGATAACTGTGGTATTGGTGCAATTGTCAATATCAAAGGCAAAAAGACACATAGTACAGTGGCAGGAGCCTTGAGTATTGTAGAACAACTTGAGCACAGAGCCGGAAAAGATGCAGAAGGAAAGACAGGAGATGGCGTGGGTATTCTGACACAGATTCCTCATGGATTTTTCAAGAAAGTCTGTCAGCCACTTGGAATCAAGCTGAAAGATGAAAGAGATTACGGTGTAGGTATGTTCTTTCTTCCGCAGGATGAATTAAAACGCAATCAGGCGAAAAAGATTTTCGAGGTTATTGTAAAAAAAGAAGGATTGAAGTTCTTGGGTTGGAGAGAAGTTCCGATTCATCCGGACATTCTTGGAAAGACAGCAGTAGACTGCATGCCATGTATTATGCAGGCATTTATTGAACGTCCTGCAAAATACGAGAAAGGAATCGACTTTGACCGTCGACTGTATGTAGTCAGAAGAATCTTCGAACAGAGCAGTGATGACACTTATGTTGTTTCACTTTCCAGCAGAACAATCGTTTACAAAGGAATGTTCCTTGTAGGACAGCTGAGACTTTTCTTTGAAGATCTGCAGGATGAAGAATTTATTTCTGCAATTGCAATGGTACATTCCAGATTCAGTACGAATACTGCACCGAGCTGGCAGAGAGCGCATCCGAACCGCTTTATGGTTCACAACGGAGAGATCAATACGATCCGTGGTAATGCAGATAAGATGCGTGCCCGTGAGGAAACGATGGAGGCAGGATGTCTGAAAGGCGAACTTCACAAAGTACTTCCAGCAATCAATATTTCAGGTTCTGACTCCGCAATGCTTGACAACGCATTAGAATTCATGGTGATGAGTGGAATGGATCTTCCGCTTGCAGTTATGATCTGTATTCCGGAACCTTGGATCAACAATAAAGAGATGTCCCAGAACAAGAAAGATTTCTATCAGTATTATGCAACAATGATGGAGCCATGGGATGGACCGGCGTCAATCTTGTTCTCAGATGGAGATGTTATGGGAGCCGTACTTGACCGTAACGGACTTCGCCCTTCCAGATATTACATTACAGATGATGATAATCTGATTCTTTCTTCAGAGGTTGGAGTTCTGGATATCGATCCATCCAAGATTGTGATGAAAGAAAGACTTCACCCGGGTAAGATGCTTTTGGTTGATACTGTTGCAGGACGCGTGATCGATGATGAGGAATTAAAAGAAAAATATGCAAATCAGTTCCCATATGGAGAATGGCTGGACAGTAATCTGATTCAGTTGAAGGATTTGAAAATCCCGAATAAGGATGTGCCAAAGTATACTGCCGAAGAGTGTACACAGCTTCAGAAAGCATTTGGCTATTCTTATGAAGATGTGAAAACTTCTATTCTGACAATGGCAAAGAACGGTGCCGAAGGAACCGCAGCGATGGGAATGGATGCACCGATTTCAGTCCTTTCGCAGAAACGTCAGCCACTGTTCGGATATTTTAAACAGTTGTTTGCACAGGTAACAAACCCACCGATCGATGCAATCCGTGAGGAAGTTGTAACATCTACAACAATTTATGTCGGAACAGACGGTAACCTTCTGGAGCAGAAGGAAGAGAACTGTAAGATGCTCAGAGTCAATAACCCGATCCTGACAAATACAGATCTTCTGAAAATTAAAAATATGAAAGTGGATGGATTCAAAGTTGCAGAGATTCCAATCACTTATTATAAAAACACAAGTCTTGAGAAGGCGATAGAGTATCTCTTCATTGAAGTTGACCGTGTGATCCGCGAGGGCGCTAATATTTTGATTCTGACAGACCGTGAGGTAGATGAATATCACGTTGCAATCCCGTCACTTCTGGCAGTATCCGGACTGCAGCAGCATCTGGTACGCACAAAGAAGAGAACATCCGTAGCGATGATACTGGAAAGTGGAGAGCCTAGAGAGGTTCATCATTTTGCAACACTGCTTGGATATGGAGCATGTGCAATCAATCCATATCTTGCACATGAGTCAATCCGTCATCTGATCGAGGCAAATCTGCTTCACAAAGATTATTATGCAGCAGTAGATGATTATAATTCAGCGGTAATTCATGGAATTATTAAGATTGCATCCAAGATGGGAATTTCAACGATCCAGTCCTATCAGGGAGCAAAGATCTTTGAAGCAATCGGTCTTAAGACGGATTTTATTAACCGCTATTTTACAGATACAGTCAGCCGTGTTGGTGGTATCGGTATTGAAGAAATTGCAGAAGATTACACTGCTTTCCATACAGAAGCATTCGATCCGCTTGGATTGCAGGTTGATATGACACTGGACAGTGTTGGAAAACATAAATATAAAAGTGGCGGAGAAGAACATCTCTATAATCCACAGACAATCCATATGCTTCAGCAGTCCACAAGACGTGGTGATTATGAAATGTTCAAGCAGTATACAGAGATGGTTGATGAGGAAGGCAAGAAGATCAATCTGAGAGGTCAGCTTGATTTCAATTTCCCGAAGAAGAGTGTACCGCTTGATGAAGTAGAAAGCGTAGATTCAATCGTAACAAGATTCAAGACAGGTGCGATGTCCTATGGATCTATTTCAAAAGAAGCACATGAGACAATGGCGATCGCCATGAATATGCTTCATGGTAAATCAAACTCCGGTGAAGGAGGAGAGGATATTGAACGTCTTGACACAAACAGATGCTCTGCAATCAAGCAGGTTGCTTCCGGCCGATTCGGAGTTACATCCAGGTATCTGGTCAGTGCACAGGAAATCCAGATCAAGATGGCACAGGGAGCAAAACCAGGAGAAGGAGGACATCTTCCGGGTGGAAAGGTATATCCATGGATTGCGAAGACTCGTCATTCAACACCTGGTGTGAGTCTGATCTCACCACCGCCACATCATGACATCTATTCGATTGAGGATCTTGCACAGTTGATCTATGACTGTAAAAATGCAAATAAAAATGCAAGAATTTCTGTGAAACTGGTATCAGAAGCAGGTGTTGGAACAGTTGCTGCAGGTGTTGCAAAAGCCGGAGCCGGAGTTATCCTGATCTCAGGATATGACGGAGGAACAGGAGCAGCACCGAGAAGCTCGATTCAGAATGCAGGACTTCCGTGGGAACTTGGACTTGCAGAAACTCATCAGACATTGATTCAGAATGGTCTGCGTGAGCGTGTCCGTATTGAGACAGATGGTAAGCTCATGAGTGGTCGTGATGTTGCGATCGCAGCAATCCTTGGAGCAGAAGAGTTTGGATTTGCGACAGCTCCGCTTGTAACAATGGGATGTGTTATGATGCGTGTCTGCAACCTGGATACTTGTCCGGTTGGTGTTGCAACTCAGAATCCGGAGCTTAGAAAACGTTTCAGCGGAAAACCGGAATATGTTGTTAACTTTATGCGTTTTATTGCAGAAGAATTAAGAGAATATATGGCAAAACTTGGTGTCCGCACAGTGGATGAACTGGTAGGACGTACAGATCTTCTGAAAGTAAAAGACGTTCCGACATCAGAGCGTGCCGCAACACTGGATCTGTCACAGATTCTGTACAATCCATATGCGAAAGAGAAGAAAGGTGTTATCTTTAATCCAAAGAAAGTCTATGATTTTGAACTTAACAAGACGTTGGATGAAAAAGTACTATTGAAACAGCTTCTCCCAGCCCTTGAAAGAGGAGAAAAGAGAGGACTTGAAGTAGATGTTACAAATACAGACCGTACCTTCGGAACAATTTTCGGATCTGAGATCACAAGAAGATATCCGGAAGGACTGGAAGAAGACAGCTATGTGATCCAGTGTAAAGGTGCCGGCGGTCAGAGCTTTGGAGCATTTATCCCAAGAGGACTGACACTGGAACTGACAGGAGATAGTAATGACTATTTTGGAAAAGGACTTTCCGGTGGAAAACTGGTTGTTTGCCAGCCGAAAGGTGTGAAATTTAAATCAGATGAGAACATTATCATCGGAAATGTCGCTCTTTACGGAGCTACAAGTGGTAAAGCATTTGTAGGAGGTGTTGCCGGAGAACGTTTTGCGGTAAGAAACTCTGGTGCACGCGCAGTTGTAGAAGGTGTCGGAGATCACGGATGTGAATATATGACAGGTGGATGTGTTGTTGTACTTGGACAGGTTGGAAAGAACTTTGCAGCCGGAATGAGTGGCGGTATTGCCTATGTGATCGATCTCGATAACAGTCTGTATCGCAAAGTAAATAAAGCAATGGTCAACATTGAACGTGTTACAGATAAGTATGACGTACAGGAATTAAAAGGAATGATCCAGGAGCATGTTGCTTATACAAACTCTGAGGTAGGTAAGAAGATTCTTGATAATTTCAAAGAATATCTGCCAAAATTCAAGAAAATCATTCCAGAAGACTATGAGAGAATGATGTCCACGATCATCCAGATGGAAGAAAAAGGACTTAGCAGAGAAAAAGCAAAAATCGAAGCATTTAATATGATCAAGAACGGAAGATAGGAGGCATAGAGATGGGAAAACCGACAGGATTTATGGATTATGAAAGACAGGATAAACCGGCAGAGAGCCCATTGGAACGCATCAAACATTTCAATGAGTTCCATACGCCTCTTAGCAAAGAAGAACAGGAGCTTCAGGGCGCGCGCTGTATGGCGTGCGGAGTTCCGTTCTGTCAGTCTGGAAAGCCGCTTGCAGGAATGGCCAGTGGATGTCCACTGCACAACCTTGTGCCGGAGTGGAATGACTTGATCTACAATGGAAACTGGAAGGAAGCTTATTTACGTCTGAAAAAGACAAACAATTTTCCAGAATTTACTTCCCGCGTATGTCCGGCATTGTGTGAAAATGCATGTACCTGTGGACTGAATCAGGAAGCAGTTGCATCAAAAAGTAATGAATATGCAATTGTTGAAAATGCATATGAGATGGGATATGCAAAGGCAAATCCGCCGAAAGTGCGTACGGGAAAGAAAGTCGCAGTGATCGGTTCCGGTCCGTCCGGACTTGCGGCAGCAGATCTTTTGAACAGAAGAGGTCATCAGGTAACTGTTTTTGAACGTGAGGACAAACCGGGTGGATTGCTCCGCTACGGAATTCCGAATATGAAGCTGGAGAAACAGATCATCGACCGTAAGATTGCGATTATGGAAGAAGAGGGAATTATCTTCCAGACAGGATGTAATGTCGGAAAAGACGTGAAGGCGGCAGATATCCTGAAAGAATATGACCGTGTGATCCTTGCATGCGGAGCATCAAATCCAAGAGATATCAAAGCACCGGGAAGAGATGCACAGGGAATTTATTTTGCAGTAGATTTCCTGAAATCAACAACGAAAGCACTATGGGCAAATGACATGAAGCTTAAAACAGGAGGCTACATTTCTGCAAAAGGAAAAAATGTAATTGTAATCGGAGGCGGAGATACAGGAAATGACTGTGTCGGAACATCTATCCGTCATGGAGCAAAGAGCGTTCTCCAGCTGGAGATGATGCCGAAAGCACCGGACGAGAGGACACCGCTGAACCCATGGCCGGAGTGGCCAAGAGTCTGCAAGACAGATTATGGCCAGCAGGAAGCAATCGCTGTGTTTGGTTCTGATCCTCGCGTTTACACAACGACAGTGAAAGAATTCGTAAAAGACAAGAAAGGAAATCTCTGTAAGGCAGTTCTTATCAAACTTGAGAGTAAGACAGATGAGAAGACCGGACGGAAAATGATGGTTCCGGTAGAAGGAAGCGAGTATACCGTAGATGCAGATCTTGTTCTGATCGCAGCTGGATTCCTTGGAAGTCAGGATTATGTAACAAAAGCATTTGGTGTAGAAGTGAATGAACGCACAAATGTAAAGACAGAGGCAGGAAAATATTCTACCAATGTGAAAGATGTATTCACAGCCGGAGATATGCACAGAGGACAGTCTCTTGTTGTATGGGCTATCCGTGAAGGCCGTGAAGTGGCAAGAGAAGTAGATGAAAGCCTGATGGGATATACAAACTTATATATTCAGTAGAAAATAAAAGATCATACAGTGAAACAGGAATCTGGAAAGTTTATCAAAAAATAAAGAGAACTTTCCAGATTTTTTTGTTACGAAAATGTTACGAAAAAATGAAAAAAGTAAGGAGGAGTATTGAAAATATTACATAAATACGCTATAATATTGAGCATAGAATGTAAATAAAATACCCTCTTGTTACGAGAAATATGTTGAAAAAAAGCGATAGATGTTGTATTATAACATATGAGTATGTGGAATTATAATGTAACTATTTACAACGAGTTATGATACGAAAATTATAATGCATCACATGGGGGACTAGATAAAAATAAGGATAGGTGGAAAGATGAAGTTAAAAAAAGTAAGCAGTATGATTCTTGCAGTAACACTTGCATGTACAATGACTGTTACACCGGTACTTGCCGACGAAGTCAGTGATCTGAAGCAGAAGAAGCAGGAGACACAGAACCAGGTAAGCGATCTTCAGACACAGCTGAATTCACTTATGACCAAGATCTCTGATCTTGAGAATGACCTGATCGAAACAGGTGAGGAAATCTCTCAGACAGAGGAAGATCTGAAAACAGCGCAGGAGGAACAGGAACAGCAGTATGCAGCTATGAAGCTTCGTATTAAGTATATGTATGAAGAAGGAACAGGAACTGCCACAGTGGAGAAGGTACTGACATCCGGAGATATTTCCAGTGTACTGACACAGGCAGAATATTCCCAGCAGGTACATTCTTATGACAGAGACAAGCTCGAAGAGTATGTTGCGACAGTTCAGAAAGTAGAAGATCTTAAGACAACACTTGAGACAAAGATGGCTGATCTGCAGGAGACACAGACAGAGTATGATGCACAGAAGGATGAACTGAATACAACGATTACAGAGAAGAGTAGTGAGATCGCAAATCTCGATGTTAAGATTGATGAAGCTGTAAAGAAAGCAGCGGAAGAAGAAGCTAAGAGAAAGGCAGCAGAAGAAGCAGCAAAGAAAGCTGCCGAGGAAGCAGCTAAGAAGAACAACTCAAGCAGTAGTACTTCTAATAGAAATAACTCAAACAATAGTTCTTCCAGTAGTTCAAACTCAGGAAGTTCAAGCAGCTCAAGCTCAAGCAGTTCAAGCTCCGGTAGCTCAAGCAGTAGTTCTTCCGGCAGTTCAAGCTCAGGCAGCTCAAGTTCTTCCTCATCAAGCCCAAGTTATAGTGCTGATAAGGGAAGCATTATTGTAAATGCGGCGTATTCACAGATCGGAGTTCCATATGTATGGGGCGGAACTACACCGGGAGTTGGACTGGATTGTTCAGGACTTGTACAGTATTGCTACAGACAGGCTGGAATTCCAATTCCAAGAACAAGTGGAGATATTCTTGCGCATGGAACAATCGTAAATAATCCACAGCCGGGAGATATCTGTTGGACACCGGGACATGTAGCAATTTACATTGGCGGCGGACAGATGATCGAAGCACAGCAGACAGGAGTACCGGTTAAGGTAAGTTCTGTACGTGTTACATATTATGTAAGATATTAGAACCAAAAAAGGAATCAGTGATGCTGATTCCTTTTTTTAAACTTTTTTTATTTGCCTGGTACAATTTCCAGCCAGTATCCGTCAGGATCTTCAATAAAATAAATTCCCATAGATGGATTTTCGAAGCAGATACATCCCATCTCTTTATGTTTTTTGTAAGCAGCATCGAAATCATCGACAGCAAATGCAAGATGGATCTCATTATCTCCCAGTTCATATGGTCGATCCATATCACGCAGCCAGGTGAGCTCTAAAAGATGCGGAGTCACACCGTCTGTGAGATATACAAGCTTAAAACTTTCGTCATCGGCAAGTTTTTCACGTTCTACTTTTAAATTCAGAGCTTTCTGGTAAAAATCCAGTGATTTTTCAAGATCATATACATTCAGGTTATTGTGTGCAAATGTAAAATTCATTTTAGTACCTCCATAGAATCATAAGATTTTTATTCACAGTCAAGTGGAATGCTGACTGGAATCTACTTTCTAAGGATATCACAGGAGGGGAGAAAAAATCAATAATGCATAGATAAAACCTGATGGGATAGAGTGATAACACGGAATATAGTGGAAAATGAATGAAAAACATTTTTGAAATGCAAAACATGTGAAAATAAAGCTGAAAAAAACAAAAAAATAAAAAAGAATGCAAGAACCCATTGACGAAACGTCAAAAATTATATACAATAACAAAAGTGAAAAAATAAAGAAAGTGGAGGATCCCTGCAATGACTGCATATAAAGATTTGAGCAAAGAAGAGTTATTGGAATTAAAGAGTGGCCTGGAGGCGCAGTTTGAAGAAGTGAAGGCAAAAGGTCTGAAACTGGATATGTCCAGAGGAAAACCGTCAGCAGACCAGCTGAATCTGTCAATGGGGATGATGGATACACTGACAAGTGGTGTTGATCTGACTTGTGAAGATGGTGTTGACTGCCGTAACTATGGCGGACTTGATGGAATTGATGAAGCAAAACAGCTTCTTGCAGATATGATGGAAGTTCCGAAAGATAACGTGATCATTTTTGGAAACTCAAGTCTGAATGTGATGTATGATACGGTAGCACGTGCAATGACACATGGTATCATGGGAAGTACTCCATGGTGTAAGCTTGATAAGGTAAAATTCTTATGTCCGGTTCCGGGATATGACAGACATTTCGCGATTACAGAGCATTTCGGAATTGAGATGATCAATGTACCGATGACATCAACAGGACCGGATATGGATATGGTTGAGAAACTTGTAAGCAGTGATCCGGCAATCAAAGGAATCTGGTGTGTACCGAAGTACTCTAACCCGCAGGGAATCACATATTCTGATGAGACAGTGTTCCGTTTTGCGAACCTGAAGCCGGCAGCAGAAGATTTCCGTATCTTCTGGGATAATGCTTACTGCGTACATCATTTATATGAAGATAAACAGGATTATCTGATTGAGATTCTGATGGAGTGTAAGAAGGCAGGTAACCCGGATATGGTTTACAAGTTTTCTTCTACATCTAAGATCAGTTTCCCGGGATCAGGAATTGCAGCAATGGCAGCATCTGATGCGAACCTGGAGGATATCAGAAGCACAATGCGTGTGCAGACAATCGGACATGATAAGGTAAATCAGCTGCGTCATGTAAGATTCTTCGGAGATATTCACGGAATTGTAGAACATATGAAGAAACATGCAGATATCCTGCGTCCGAAGTTTGAGACTGTTCTTGAAGTTCTTGAAAGAGAACTTGGCGGACTTGAGATTGGATCATGGATCGCGCCACGCGGAGGATATTTCATCTCCTTTGATGCGCTGGATGGATGTGCGAAAGCGATTGTTGCGAAGGCGAAAGAAGCTGGCGTTGTTATGACAGGAGCGGGAGCAACATTCCCTTATGGAAAAGATCCACATGACAGCAATATCCGTATCGCACCGTCTTATCCAACACCGGAAGAACTTGCAGTTGCCGCTGAAGTATTTGTATTGAGTGTAAAACTGGCAAGTGTTGATAAGATCCTTGAGACAAAATAAATAACAGCATTTTATAAAGACCTTTTGCAAGTGGTTGATCTGCCGGCAGAAGGTCTTTTTCTGATGGTTGACAGTTACTGTTTACTCCTGTGTCAATCATTCCGCTGATTGACACGGAGGATGCGTGTTTTGACTTGAATGTATCTCGCCCCATCGCCAAAGGCGATTTAAAATGGCGAGATGCGTTGCTGGTCGCACATCGTGTGAACAGTAACGGTTGACATGCGTTTCCAGGGAGATTATAATGTAGTGCATAGCAGAAAAGAGGAATGACATGATAAAAGGTGTAATATTTGACGTAGATGGTGTCCTTCTCAATTCCATGCCTGTCTGGGAGAATCTTGGAGAATTGTATCTGGATCATTTGGGAATTGAGGCCGAGAAGAATCTGGGAGAGACATTATTTGAGATGAGCCTGGAGGAGGCGGCAGATTATCTGATCTCACATTATAACCTGGAGAAGACAGTGGAAGAGGTTGTACACGGGCTGAATAAGGAAGTGGAAGATTATTATGCAAAGCGTGTTCCACTGAAAGAAGGAGTTCGTCAGTATCTGGAGGAATTCAGAGAGCGAAAGATTCCTATGGTGATCGCAACAACAGGTGACCGGAAGAATGCAGAAGCAGCTCTGAGCAGATTGAAGGTATTGTCTTATTTTCAAGGGGTTTTTACAGCATCTGAGATCGGAAACGGTAAGGATCAGCCGGATATTTATTTCGCAGCACTTTTGCAGTTGGATACGGAGCCGGAACAGACCTGGGTGTTTGAAGATACTTATCAGGCTCTGAGGACGGCAAAACATGCAGGATTTAAGACAGTAGCAGTTTATGATAAGGCAAATGACAAGAATCTGGCACAGATCTGGAATACGGCAGATATCTATTTGCCGGAATTTGATGATTTTAATGTTTTTTGGAACAGGGTGTCTGAGGAAGAGAAAGAACAGTTGCTGATTGTAGAATAAGAGGAGAATAAAAAAGCAGATTCGAATTCAAAGGAGAGATGCTCCAGTAGAATTCGAATCTGCTTTTTATCATATAATTGGCTGGTCTGTCTTGTGTTTAGAGAAGGTGGATGCCGGCATCAGCAGCAGCTTCAACTACATTTTCAGGCCAGAGGGAAGACTGTACTTCACCGATATGAGCCTTTCTTAAGTAATACATACAGATACGGGACTGTCCGATACCGCCGCCGACTGTATATGGAAGCTCGCCGTTGAGCAGTGCCTTCTGGAATGGAAGTTCTGCACGATCTTCACATCCGGCTTCCTTGAGCTGTGCCTTTAACGAGTCTTCGTCAACACGGATTCCCATAGAAGAGAGTTCAAGACCGATGTCAAGAACCGGATAGTAAACGATAATGTCACCGTTCAGCTCCCAGTCATCATAGTCCGGAGCACGACCGTCATGTCTTTCGCCGGAAGCAAGTACGCCACCAATCTTGGAGATAAACACTGCGCCTTTTTCCTTCGCAATCGCTTTTTCACGTTCTTTGGTAGTAAGATCCGGATAAAGGTCTTCCAGCTCCTGTGTAGTGATGAAAAAGATATCATCAGGAAGAAGAGGATCAATATAGTTGTAACGTCTGGAAATGTATTCTTCTGTATCTTTCAGAGCCCGGTAGACTTTGCGGACAGTATACTGAAGTGTCTCTGTGTTACGTTCTTCCTTAGAAATTACTTTTTCCCAGTCCCACTGGTCAACATACAGAGAGTGGATGTTGTCTGTATCTTCATCACGACGTATCGCACTCATATCTGTGTAAAGTCCTTCGCCGGAATGGAAATTATAATTCTTCAATGCATATCTCTTCCATTTTGCAAGAGAATGAACGATCTCTGCAACAGAACCATCCTGTTCTTTGATGTCAAAGGAAACCGGACGTTCCACACCGTTTAAGTTATCATTCAGACCGGATTCCGGACGGACAAACAGTGGTGCTGACACTCGTGTCAGGTGGAGATTCTTTGCAAGAGCACGCTCGAAGTGGTCTTTCACTTCTTTGATGGCTACTTCTGTCTCACGAATTGTAAGAGGGGAATGATAGCCAGCAGGTATTCTTAACTGTTCCATAATAAACTCCTTTATGTTAGCATTTTATTGCTGTTCACAGTATTATGCGGTCAGCAATAGCATTTCTCTTCTATTTTAAGTGGAGAAGAATAAGAAGTCAATGGAAAGGTGAAATGAACACTTGTAATCAGTAAAAAAAATTGCTAAAATGAGCAGTAGTGAGTAATAAATAGTAAGGGACGAAGGTGTAAATAATGAATGTAAATGATATGATTGATACAATTCTGAATTTTGACCTGGATGTTGTTCTGGCTGGACTTAATGAAAGCAGTCATCATTTGAGTCAGATGGAATTTATTTCTCTGATCGTTATAACGGTCGGAGCAGTACTGTTATGTCTGACGGGGCTGAAACTGGTACGTTTCTGGTCTGTGATCGCAGGATTGTCAGCAGGATGCGCAGCCGGAATTGCGGTCGGAGTGATTGCAGGTCTAGATCAGATGATCTCATTGGCGGCAGGAGCGGGTGTGGGACTTGTATTGGCGGTGCTTGGTGCATGGAAGAAGCAGATTGGTGGATTTGTGACAGTAGCGGTACTTGTCTTTGTTGTCAGTGTACATCTGATGAAACCACAGGATCTTATTATGTATGGAATCTGTGCGGGTATCAGTCTTGTGTGTGCATTGCTTTCTATTAAGTTTCATAACTTTATGCTGATTGCTTCTTCTTCTGTGTTTGGAGCAATGGCAGCGGGCAGCAGTATCTTTTATCTGCAGCCATATAAAAACGGAATGATTCATGTGGCACTTTGTGTTGCAATTGGTGCACTTAGTATCTGGATCCAGCTTCTTTTGGAATCCGGAAAACGTAAGAAAAAGAATTTACTTAAAGCCGCAGAGATCCGTGAAGAACATTCTACAGAAAATGAAGTCGAGAAGGCAAGGGCACTGGTCGAGAATCTGGATGATTTTGATGAGCTGGATGAGATTATAGAGAGTCTTCCGGAAAATGTCCTGAAAGAAGACAAGGGCACAACAGTTGTCAGCATGGATGAATTTGATGATCTTGAAGATGATCTGGAAGAAGATGAAGTGGAGAACTTTAAAGAAGAGGAGTTTGATGTAGACGAGGAAGACGTCGAAATTGAAGTAACTGCTGATGAGGCAGATGCGACAGAGGATTATGATTGTGATGAAGATCCGGATGACTTAGATGACTTGAATGATCTGGAAAATCTGGATGACTTAGATGATTTGGATGATCTGGATGATTTAGATTATCTTGATGACGATGATGATATCGAGTTTCTGGATGAAGATGAGTAGATAAAAAAGCTATCGATTACAATAACTTAACACATATCTGTGTTGTTATCGTAGTCGATAGCTTTTGTATTATCTTACTGCTGTAAATACTCCGCGGAGATCATGGATTACATGTCTTGGACATTTTACAGAGCACATTCCACAGCTTAAGCAGATGTCTTCCTGGATTACTGCGCAATTATCTTCTACATGAATTGCACCTGCAGTACATGTTTTTTCACAAATACCGCATCCAATACAACTGACTTCACACTGTTTACGTGCAACAGCTCCTTTTTCTTTGTTAGAGCATTTTACTACAATGTAGTTTGCACATTCGTGAATTTTGATCAGGTTCTGTGGACAGACTTTTGCACACTGTCCACAGGCAATACATTTTTCTTCGTCTACTTCGGCAACGCCATATTCATTCATGGAAATTGCGCCAAATTTACATTTTTCTATACAGGCTCCACATCCGATGCAGCCATCTTTGCATCCACCGTCTTCAGAGCCGGCTGCGCGGCAGCCACCGTTACAGGCAACCAGAGCTGCCCGGTAAGGAAATCTCTTTTTAATTGCCATGATTATTTCTTCCTTTCGTATGGTGTGTTAGAGAGAGGAAGGCTGTAGCGTCTTTCTCCGTCAAATCTGCAATATGCATCCGCGATTGCAGGAGCAGTAGGGATGGATGTGATCTCTCCGATACCGATTGCTCCACAGGCAACATCCAGACCAGGTTTATCAATAACGATTGCTTCAATCTCAGGAACTTCGTGAGAACGGAAAAGTCCTAAGGAACCATATTTGTCAATTGGTTTACAGTTTTCATCGATTGGATACTGCTCTCTGAGTGCATATCCCATTGACATTACAACACCGCCTTCAATCTGACCTTCGCAGGAGAGAGGGTTGACAGCTTTACCAACATCATGTGCGGCAATCATTTTCTCAATCTTACCTGTCTTAGGATCAAGGATGCAGACCTGAGTTGCATATCCATAAGCAACGTGAGATATCGGATTAGGCACATCTGCACCAAGTGGATGAGTCTTAGCGAGATATTCTCCGTAGAAAGTTTCGCCAATCATATCTTTCATGGACTTACCGCTTTTTTTCGCTTCCATGAATTTTTCACATGCTCTGCGGCACGCTTCACCAGTTACAAGTGTCTGACGAGAACCGGAAGTTGTACCGGAATCAGGTGAAATCCATGTGTTGCTTCGCTCATAGACGATATCATCACGGGAAAGATCTGTATTTGTAACGATCATCTGTACAAGTACAGTACCAAGTCCCTGACCGATACAGGAAGCACCAGTGAAGATGTGAAGTTTTTCATCTTCTTCAACAATTAATTTTACACGTCCTGTATCCGGGATACCAACACCAACGCCGGCATTCTTCATAGCACAACCAAGGCCAACAGCCTTACCGGCCGCAAGTGCAGCATCATACTCTTCTTTGACAGCCTCCAGTGTCTCTACAAGACCTGTACAGTTATCTACAATCTGTCCGTTCGGAAGTACTTCGCCTGGGCGGATCGCATTGCGGTAATGAATCTCCCAAGGCGTAATGCCTACCTTGTCAGCCATCATGTTCAGAAGTGTCTCTGTTGCGAAACAAGTCTGTGTAACACCAAATCCGCGGAATGCTCCGGCAGGTGGGTTATTTGTATAGTAAGCAGTTCCTTCAATTTCAAAGTTTTCATAATGATAAGGTCCTGCTGCATGTGTACATGCACGTTCAAGAACCGGGCCACCAAGAGAAGCGAATGCACCTGTGTCAGATTTAACAATCGCTTTTACACCCTGGATCACTCCGTTCTCATCGCATCCCATTGTCATATCCATGTAGAATGGGTGACGTTTCGGATGAACAAGCAAGGATTCCGCTCTGGATAATTTCATCTTGATCGGTTTCTTTGTTACGTAAGTAAGCAATGCACTTAAATGCTGAACAGTCATGTCCTCTTTACCACCGAAACCACCGCCGACTAATGCGTTCTGAACCTTTACTTTATCTGTTCCAAGCATAAGCGTAACTTCGTGTAGTGTCTGGTGAGCGGACTGGTCTGTTGAATATACGAAAATGTCACCGTCTTCATCATAGAAAGAAACAGCACATTCCGGTTCAAGGAAAGCATGCTCAGTCCAAGGTGTCTCAAAGTGATGTGAGATCACGTACTTGGAATTCTTGATTGCTTCTTCCGCATTTCCGCGGCTGATGTGCTTATAAGCACATACGTTAGTCTCTTCTTCATCATAAACAAGAGGTGCATCCGGAGCGGCAGCTTCTTCCACTGTATGCACATGAGGAAGTACTTCATATTCAACTTTAATAAGTTTCTTTGCTTTTTCTACAGTTGCCATGTCAGTTGCAGCTACAAGGGCAATTGCATCTCCGAGATAATGAGTCAGTCCACCAACCGGAATCAGTGAATACTGATCATGTTTTAAGTGTCCGATCTTATTCTCCCCAGGAATATCATCGGCTGTTACAACCGCTTCTACACCAGGCAGAGCCTCGGCAGCAGAGGTATCAATAGAAAGTACGCGAGCTCGTGGATATTTACTACGAAGAGCAGCGCCATAGAGCATTCCTTCCGGATAATAGTCATCTGGATATTTACCTGTTCCAAGCACTTTTTCTTCAACATCTATACGAGAAACACGGGAACCAAGAGTCCAGCTAGGATCTCCGTCATCTGGTAAAACTCCTTCTTTCAGAATCTTAGCTGCCAGACGTACCGCGTCCATGATCTTGACATATCCTGTACAGCGGCAATAGTTGTTGCGCAGCGCATAGCGAATCTCATCATCGGTTGGTTCCGGATTTACATCCAAAAGTGCTTTTGTGCACATAACCATACCAGGAATACAGAATCCGCACTGTACAGCGCCTGCCTTCCCGTAAGCATAAGTGTAAACTTTCTGTTCCCAATCAGAAAGCCCCTCGACTGTGATGACATTCTTTCCGGCCAATGAATCTGTGTCAGGTACGCAGGATTTGCAAGTCTGTCCATCAATGATAACAGTACAGGCTCCACAAGCGCCTTCGCTGCAACCATCCTTTGCAGAGGTAATGTGCAGTTCATCACGCAGGAACCGTAACAGTTTCTGATTCTTTGAAGGTGAGACTTCCTGACCATTTACTATAAATGATGCCATGTCAGTTACTCCTTTCTTTGTGACAAAATCCCCAAAGAAAAATCTTTGAGGAGTATGTGTTTGTTGTGTATTTTTAATTATATAAAGATACCTATGGTTACATTTTATCACATATTCAACAAAAAGCAACAACTATTCTAAAAAAAATTTTGACACCTAAAAATATTTTAGATATATGATATAAAAAATGCATATCAGGACAAAAAAGGGAAGTATCGCAAAATGATACTCCCTTGTAATTATCTTATATAAATTGTTCTTAGAAACCAAAAAGATTTACAACGCGATTTTAATTATCGTGTTCTTCTTCAAATGGATCGTCGTAATCATCTTCATCATCGTAATCATCTCCACCGCGGGAAGCAATTGCGAGAATCAGTGAAATAACAGCAAGTACACCACTTACACCGGCTAAAATCAGAAGCTCGAATTCATCTCCATGTTTCAGGAAAGCAAAAACAGCACTACCGATATAGACAATCATCGGGATAAGGAATGCAAAAAGTGTATCACGGTTATTCATGATGAAGTATAACAGTGCAGTGACAAGCATACAAAGAGCAACAATGACATAATTCATGCCTGGAGCAGAAGTTACGTCAGCTCCTGATGTGCTGAGTCCTGTTACGAATCCTTTATAAATACAGAAACCAAATGCAAGCAGGGAAATGATTCCAAGGATAATGCGCCCAGGTCTGAAACGTGGATATTCGTCTACATATTCATATTCATCATCATCTTCATCATCAGAGGATTTCTCATCATCATAGTCATCCATTTTTCTGGATTTTACATCTTCTTTTGCTTTCGCAGTTTCGGCTTCCTCTTTCTTTTTCTTCTTGGCAGCTTTACTGTCAGGATCAGTTGCAAGCATATCTTCGTATCCCTTGCGAACTGCTTTTTCACGCTTATCACGGATCTCTTCCGCTGGAATATTCCCATATTTCTGCTCTTCGGAATCATCAGTAGCATCAGTGGGAGCAGTGGCAGCTTTCTGTGCAGCGGCTTTGCGTGCTCTGGCTCTCTCCTTAAGGATACGCTCAGCTTCCTCTTCTGAAATCCCTTTGTCAGCAGCAAGGCGGGCAATCGCTTCTTTGCGGGCGCGGGCTTTTGCTTCTCTGCGAGCAGCTCGTTTCTCTTCAGCGGCACGGGCGGCAGCCTCAGCTTTCGCTTTTTCTTCAGCGGCACGGGCAGCAGCTTCGGCTTTCGCTTTTTCTTCAGCAGCACGAGCGGCAGCTTCAGCTTTCGCTTTCTCTTCAGCAGCGCGGGCCTCAGCCTCAGCTTTTGCCTTCTCTTCAGCGGCACGAGCCTCAGCCTCAGCTTTTGCTTTCTCTTCTGCAGCTTTCTTGGCAGCGATCTTCTTTGCACGTTGTTTATCAAGGTTCCATTGCTTTTTACAGCTATGGCAGATTGCATATTCATTAAAGATTGGATCCCCGTTTTCGCTGGTGCCAATCTGCTTATTCTGCAAATCCAGGTCTTTTCCACATATTGGGCACTTCATATTAATCATGTACTCCTCTCTTTTGTATCAAAATATTTATAACAGATTTATTATAGCATCTTAAAAGAGGAAGAACAACGAAAAAAGTGTGTTTTACATAAAATGTTTTAGAAAAAAATCAAAATTGCGCAAGAATTTAGTTTAAATTCATAAGAAATGGTGGACTTTAAAAATTTAATGTGTTAAAATCAAAAAGTGGCCTGAGAAGGCAAAAGGTATTGTTATGGTTTATGGTATGCCGTAAGCCATCATATAATTAGCCGGTTGAGAAGGAGATTGTTTCGTATGAGTAAGAAGATCAGAACAGAGGCAGTAGATTATCTGTTTCAGGCAATCTTAAGCCTTGAGAATAAAGAAGAGTGTTATACATTTTTTGAAGACATCTGTACGATCAATGAGCTGCTTTCATTGTCACAGAGATTTGAAGTGGCAAGAATGCTCCGTGAACAGAAGACATATCTGGAAATCGCGGAGAAGACAGGAGCATCCACTGCGACAATCAGTCGTGTGAACCGTTCTCTTAATTACGGGAATGACGGATATGATATGGTTTTCAAACGTGTAGGGCTTGCTGAGGAAGAGAATGGAACGGAAGAATAACACTTGAGAATTAAACTTACAATAAGATACCTTTTATCAATCAAAAGATACAGCCTGTGAAAGATCCTGAAAAAGTCTTTCGCAGGCTGTATCTTGTTTTAAACAGAATTGTTTATTTCCCTTTCTTTTTCTCTTCGTTTTTTGAAGACTTGGAAGAGAGGTCATCAATGATCCGTTCAATGATCATTTTCTTGATATATACATCAAAACTCAAGCTGCATATAAATGCAAACTGCTGTAAGATCTCCTTATCTTCGCCATCAGCAAGATGAGTGAAAGTCTCAGCAGATTTCTCATAAGTAGCAGTTACATTCTCTTTGATGGAATCCAGCTGTTCTTTTTCAATCTTGCAGACTTCTTTGTAAATATCCGCTAATTCAAAAGAGCTTCCATCCGGAAAATATTTCTCTGTGAGCGGTGCAAGAACTGTCTCAATATCTTTGATTGAAAGGATATTTTTAAAATAATAAATGAAGACCAGAAGGAGCAGGTGCTCTCTGGAATACTTCTTCTTCACCGGGGGTGGAAGAAGATTGTTCTTCGTATAATTATTGATCATAGTCTTTGTCAGGATCTTATCATCCGGGTAACGTTTGGTCGAAGCCAGCTGCTCATCCATAAAAGTAGTTACTTGATCCATGTAAAGATTAATATTCGGAACATCGCCGGGATGCACATAACTTAAAGAAGAAAGTTCTTCTAAAATGCTGTTTAACAGATTACTTGTGTCTATATTCATGTTATCACCTCAATACATTTATTATATAGTATTTAAAACTAGATAGCAAGCAAAAGATAAGAAGGCCGGAAAATGTAGTTGACAAACAGGAACGTGTGTTTGATAATGGGAATACATTTACAGATATCTTTATAACTTTAAAGGAGTGGAAAGATGAGCATTTATGATAAATTAAATGAACCACAGAGAGAGGCTGTTTACCACACGGACGGTCCTCTTCTGATCCTTGCCGGAGCCGGTTCAGGAAAAACAAGAGTTCTGACGCACAGGATCGCATATCTGATCGGAGAACGTGGCGTGAACGCATGGAATATTCTTGCAATCACATTTACGAACAAAGCGGCAGAAGAGATGCGCCAGCGTGTGGATAACCTTGTCGGTTTTGGAGCGGAAAGTGTATGGGTGAGTACATTTCACTCTGCGTGCGTGCGTATTTTGAGAAGGTTTATTGACAGATTAGGGTATGAGAATCATTTTACGATATATGATACAGATGATCAGAAGACATTAATTAAGGAAGTCTGTCGGAAAGTAGATGTGGATACGAAAGTGTTTAAAGAAAGAAGTCTGCTTTCAGCAATTTCATCTGCCAAGAATGAGATGATCCTTCCGGATGAATTTGAACTGAATGCCGGAGGAGACTTTGCAAAGATGAAGATTGCTAAGGTTTACCGTGAGTATGAGGCGCAGATGAAGGCGAATAATGCGCTGGATTTTGATGATCTGCTTGTAAAGACAGTACAGCTTTTGCAGACACAGCCGGATGTGCTTGAGAGTTATCAGGAAAGATTCCGCTATATTATGGTAGATGAATATCAGGATACAAATACAGTTCAGTTTCAGCTGGTAAGCCTTCTTGCAGGAAAATATAAGAATCTTTGCGTCGTTGGAGATGATGATCAGTCAATCTACAAGTTCCGTGGAGCGAATATCCGAAATATTCTTGACTTTGAGCATGAATTTCCGGATGCAAAGGTGATCAAACTGGAGCAGAACTACAGATCTACAGGGAATATTCTGAATGCAGCGAACAGCGTGATTGCGAATAACCGTGGAAGAAAGGAAAAATCACTTTGGACGGAGAACGGAGAAGGCGAACTGATTCGTCTGCGTCAGTTCGATACTGCGTTTGATGAGGCAGATTTCATTGGCGAAGATATCAAAAGTGCTGTCAGACAGGGAGGTTCCTATAATGACAGTGCAGTTCTTTATCGTACGAATGCACAATCCCGTCTGCTGGAAGAGAAGTTTATTGCCATGAACATTCCTTATAAGATTGTCGGTGGAGTGAATTTCTATGCGAGAAGAGAGATTAAGGATCTTCTTGCTTATCTCAAGACAATCGACAATGGACGTGATGATGTTGCGGTTAGAAGAATCATTAATGTCCCAAAGAGAGGAATCGGTCTTACAACAATTAACCGGATTCAGGAGTCTGCGACAGAACGTGGAATTGGGTTTTATGAGGCTTTACTGGCACCGGGGCTGATCGCAGGAGTGGGAAGAAGTGCAACAAAACTGGACTCTTTTGCGGCATTGATCGAGTATTTTAAGACGTTGGCAGAAGAGATGAGTATCACAGATCTTTTACAGGAAGTGATTGAGAAGACAGGATATATAGAAAGACTTGAAAATGAAGATAAAGAAGAGGCGAAAACAAGAAAAGAGAATATAGATGAGCTGATCAGTAAAGCGGCAACTTATGAGGAAAGTTGTCAGGATAAAGATGAAAAGGCAACATTGAGTGGATTCCTTGAAGAAGTTGCTTTGGTTGCGGATATTGACAGTCTGGATGAAGACCAGGAACATGTTGTTCTGATGACTTTACATAGTGCAAAGGGACTTGAATTTCCACGTGTTTATCTTGCGGGGATGGAAGATGGACTTTTCCCGGGATATATGAGTATTAATGCGGGAGACAGAGAAGAACTGGAAGAAGAGCGAAGACTTTGTTATGTTGGAATTACAAGGGCAGAGCAGGAACTGACTTTGACAAGTGCGCGCAGAAGAATGGTGCACGGTGAGACACAGTACAATCCGATGTCAAGATTTGTGAAAGAGATCCCGAGGGAACTGCTTGATACAGGAAACAAGAAGTTTACTCAGGAGACGGAGATGCCAGCACAACAGAATACATATGCACGTGCCAGAGAAGCATTTCGGGCACAGGCATTCGGAGGAGCATTTGGCGGAATGGCACCTGCGAAGAATCAGGGAACGAGTAAGACAGTTACAGGAAGTCAGGCACTGGCATCCCTGCAGAAGGGCAGTCAGCTGGCAGCAGGTGGAAATGGTCCACTTGGTTATGAGGTCGGAGACCGGGTACGTCATGTGAAGTTTGGGGAAGGAACAGTAACGGATATCAAAGAAGGCGGACGAGATCACGAGGTTACGATTGAATTTGACAGTGTCGGAACACGCAAGATGTTTGCAAAATTTGCCAAGCTTGTAAAGGTATGAGAAAGTTATAAAAAAATGATAAATCAGTAGTAATATGAATCGTCAGGTGTTATAATAAACACAGATTATCTGTCACCACAAAAGGTGAAGAAAGGACGTGTTAATATGAACAAGAGAATAGAAGACATCATTGCAGAAACAAGATTGAACGAGATTCTTCATAAGAATGAGGCTGAGAAGCAGAAGAACACAGTAATCTGGACACTGGCTATCATCGGAGCAGTAGCAGCAGTAGCTGCAATCGCTTATGCAGTATATCGTTTCGTATCACCGGATTATCTTGATGATTTTGAAGATGATTTTGATGACGATTTTGATGATTACTTCAGCGAGGATGATCAGGTATAATTCTTGAGTGAATTGCAAAAGTGCAGACAGGGTGTGAGAAGAAACCATCCTGTCTGTTTTTCTGTTAAAAATAGATTAGAATTGATAGGAGAAAAGGATGAAAAAAGGTCAGATCTACGAAGGGATTATTGAACGTGTAGATTTCCCAAACAAGGGGATTGTATTTGTTCCGGAGGAAGAACAGTATGTTATTGTGAAAAATGGGATTCCGGGACAGAAGATCCGTTTTATGATAAACAAGTTTAAAAGAGGAAATGCAGAAGGAAGACTTCTTGAAGTGTTGGAGAAATCTCCACTGGAGACAAGGGAGCCGGTCTGCAGTATCTTTCCTGCCTGTGGTGGCTGTATGTATCAGACAATGCCATACGAAGAACAGGTGAAGATGAAAGAAGGGCAGATCCGCAGGATCATGGATCCGGTAGTAAAGGGCGAGTATCTTTTCGAGGGTGTGAAGCACAGCCCGAAGGAATTTCATTACCGTAACAAGATGGAATTTTCTTTTGGAGACGAATTCAAAGACGGTCCGTTATCTCTCGGTCTTCATAAAAAAGGAAGTACTTATGATGTACTGACAGCAGGAGACTGTCAGCTTGTCCATGAAGATATGGACAAGATTCTTCTCTGTGTGCTGAATTATTTTAAAGAAAGAAATGTAAGTTATTATAAGAAAATGCAGCATGTCGGTTATCTCCGTCATCTTCTTTTAAGACGTGGTGATACAACAGGTGAGATTCTTGTGAATCTTGTAACGACAACACAGGAAGAATATGACTTAACTCCATTAGTAGAAGAACTTCTGGCATTAGAATTAGAAGGAAAGATTGTTGGAATCCTTCATATATTGAATGATTCTCTGTCCGATGTCGTGAAGAGTGATGAGACAAGAATTCTTTATGGACGGGACTTCTTTTACGAGAAGCTTCTCGGACTGGAATTCAAGATTACACCATTTTCATTTTTTCAGCCGAACTCCAAAGGGGCAGAAGTACTTTATGAAACAGTAAGAGAATATATCGGAGATATCGATAATCAGGTTGTATTTGATCTGTTCAGCGGAACAGGAACAATTGGTCAGGTACTTGCTCCGGTTGCGAAGAAAGTGATCGGTGTCGAGATTATTGAAGAAGCAGTCGAGGCGGCAAAAGAAAATGCTGTCCGAAATGGACTTTCCAATTGTAAATTCATTGCAGGCGATGTGTTTAAAGTGCTTGATGAGATTGAAGAGAAGCCGGATGTGATCGTACTGGATCCGCCGAGAGACGGAATCCATCCGAAGGCACTCCCGAAGATCTTGAATTATGGGGTGGATAAGATTGTATATATTTCCTGTAAGATGACCAGTCTGGCACGTGATCTGGAGATGATGCAGCTGGCGGGATATCGTGTGGAGAAGATGACGGCGGTGGATCAATTCTGCGAGACGGTTCATGTGGAAGTCGTGTGTTGTCTACATCGGGTGAATTCGTAGAAGTCCTTAATTTCCGCGAAGACAATGAGGAGAGTTCCGAAGAAACAACTGGCTGTAAAGCCAGTGTTTATGCGGAATTTAACGAATGTACGCGATCTGAGAATTTCATAGAAATTCTCAGATTCAGGCACTTTACGAGGTATATGAGTTTTACACCAACAGACAAACAGGGCAAGAAAAACCGAAAGGACGCTTGTTTTCAGAACTTCTGGAAGATGAGTGTCCTTTTCTTTTATTCAAAGGCAAAGGAGAAAATAAAAAATGGCAATGAAGAAAGAAATGTGTTCATCAGAGAATCACGAGCCGGGTGCAGATGCTTCGCAAGGCAAATCCCGATATGGAGGAAACAGCCATTCCGGTTGAACTTGTGACCTGTTCCGGCAGCGGACTTGATCAGCATATCTCCCCTCTCAAAAGATGAGCAAAAGATTTCAGACTTCTGCTCATCTTTACACAATCTTAATTTCAAAACAAACTTACTTACGCCCATTTAATACAAATAAAGATAGAATAAAGGAAATATAAAAATGAAATTAAGATTATGGGGATATAGTTATGCAACAGACAAACAGATCAAGACATCGACATATAACATCATTTCAAGTGATTAGTTTAGGGTTTTTATCCGTGATTCTCTTAGGCAGTCTGCTTTTGATGCTGCCGATTGCTACAAAAAGCGGTCAGTGTACCTCCTTTTTGGATGCTTTGTTTACCGCAACTTCTGCGGTTTGTGTGACGGGACTGGTTGTTAATGATACGGCAACCTACTGGTCTTTATTTGGCCAAGGAGTTATTTTACTGCTGATTCAAATCGGAGGTATGGGAATTATTACGATTGCTATTGCGATTGCTGTTGTTTCCGGACGCAAAATCGGGTTGATGCAGCGAAGTACCATGCAAGAGGCAATTTCGGCTCCAACGGTGGGTGGTATTGTGCGGAGAACGCAATTTATTATTCGGACTACTATTCTTATCGAAATCATTGGTGCGGTTCTTTTAGCGCCCGTTTTTTGCAGGGACTTTGGGTTTTGGAAAGGAATATGGTATTCACTGTTCCATTCTATTTCTGCTTTTTGCAATGCAGGATTTGATCTAATCGGTATAAGAACCCCTTTTTCCTCGTTGACCTCTTATTCTGTACAGCCGATTGTAAATCTTGTAATTATGATGCTGATTATTGCAGGAGGTATTGGATTCCTTACCTGGGAGGATATAAAGAATCATAAATGGCATTTTAAAAAATACCGGATGCAAAGCAAGGTGATTTTTATGGTAACAGGAATATTGATATTCTTACCGGCTCTTTACTTTTTTTATTTTGAGTTTTCAAATGTGCCTCTTACAGAAAGAGTATGGGTTTCTTTGTTTCAATCCGTTACGCCGAGAACAGCAGGATTCAATACGGCAGATTTGACTTTACTCAGTGAAGTTGGGCAAATGCTTATCATTATGCTGATGCTCATCGGTGGCTCGCCTGGTTCCACTGCAGGTGGTATGAAAACGACAACTCTTGCAGTTCTCGTTTCATCGGCATTATCTGTATTTAGAAAAAAGGAACACACCCATTTTTTCGGCAGACAAATTCCGGATGGCACTATCAGAAATGCAGCTACGATTTTTTTGATGTATATCGTTTTATTCCTTGTCGGAGGAATGGTAATTAGCAGAACAGAAGATATTCCACTTATGACCGCTTTGTTTGAGACGGCGTCGGCAATCGGGACGGTAGGGTTATCGTTGGGAATAACTCCTGACCTGGGGCTTGTTTCCCATATAATCTTGATTTGCCTGATGTTTTTTGGCAGAGTGGGAGGATTGACCTTGATTTTTGCTACCATTTCTGAAAAAAAGCCTAACGGTTCAAAATATCCTCAGGAAAAAATTACAGTAGGTTAAGGAGAATAAAAAAATGAAATCAATATTAATTATCGGTCTGGGAAGATTCGGACGGCACATTGCTATGAAATTAGATGAATTGCATCATCATGTGATGGCGGTAGATAAAGAAGATACTCGAGTTGATGCTGTACTTCCCTTTGTAACCAACGCTCAGATTGGGGATGCGACTAATGAGGATTTTTTAAGTTCGCTTGGTGTTGGAAATTTTGATGTTTGTATTGTGGCTATCGGAGATAACTTTCAGAATTCATTGGAAGTAACGTCCCTTTTGAAGGAACTCGGTGCAAAAATGGTGGTGTCTCGTGCCGCTCGTGATGTTCATGCAAAATTTCTTTTACGAAACGGCGCAGATGAAATTGTTTATCCCGAAAGGCAGCTTGCCGATTGGGTTGCGATCCGTTATAGTGCTGATCATATTTTCGATTACATAGAACTAGATGAAGAACATGCAATCTTTGAAATATCTATACCGGGAGAATGGATAGGAAAAACAATCGGTCAGTTGGATATACGAAAAAAATATAACATCAATATTATGGCGCTGAAAACAAATGATATTATGAATTTGAAAATAAGTTCCGATACGCAGTTGTTAAAGGACAGTACCATGCTTGTTCTTGGGGAGACGAAACATATTCAAAAATGTTTTCATATTTAATTTTTGAAAGAAGTTGGTGATATGAAAGACTTTGTTTTACTTATAGTGGTATTGACAGCATTTATTTATGGTTATTTTCTTATGGAAAAGCTGGATAAATTTCTCAAGGAAAATCAATCCCAAAAACTTATTTCAGATTCTAAGCTCAGGATTGGATTTGAAACACCTGCAATCATAGATTCTATTGCAGATCTATTAGAACAATTTTCAAGCGAATACCCAAACTATGAGCTGGACCTGTTCTACGGTTCTGTAAGTGAAATAATAAATGGGCTGGGAAATAATAAACTTGATTTTGGCTTTATCATAGAAAATTCTAACGATATTTTGAAAGATGAGTATTGTTCCTTATCCCTTCAAATAAAGCAAAGTGTCATTACTCCAGGCTCTATAGACATTGCGGTACATCCCATCAACACGATTGAGAAACCAGCGAGAGTGATATGGCAAAATGACATTAATTGTATGAAGGGTCTATTTGTCGAAAAATTGCGTGATTTTTCGGAGCGTTTTCTGCTTTCGGCTACACGCCCGAATGGAAAAAAAGAAGAAAAGGTGGTATAATCTGTATGCGATTTTAATGTCAGTGCTAAAATGCTTTTCTGAAATTTACGTATTATTCTATATAATGTTTTTGTATAAGGAGATGACCGTATGAGTGAAAGCAGACACAATCCGGATCAGTTATTAAAGGAAATCCAAGCTGATGAAGAAAACCGTAATAAAGGACATTTGAAAATCTTTTTCGGATATGCAGCTGGTGTGGGTAAAACCTACGCCATGTTAGAAGCAGCTCATATGGAAAAACAGCAGGGAATTGACGTGGTAGCCGGTTATGTAGAAACCCACGCACGTCCCAAAACAGCAGCTCTTTTGAATGGCTTAGAAGTTCTTCCTACAAGAGAAGTTTTTTATAATGGTATGATACTGGACGAATTCGACATTGGCATGGCGTTGAAAAGAAAACCACAGCTTATCCTTGTAGATGAACTTGCGCATACGAATGCCGAAGGATGCCGTCATGCAAAACGGTATCAGGACATTAAGGAACTTTTGAATGCAGGGATTGATGTCTATACGACTGTCAATGTTCAGCATATTGAAAGCCTTTGTGATACAGTTGCATCCATTACGGAAATTGTTGTACGGGAACGCATCCCGGATTCTATTTTTGATAATGCAGATCAGGTTGAATTAATAGATATTGAACCACAGGATTTGATCAACCGTATGAATACAGGAAATGTATACAGACAGACACAGGCAAAACAGGCAGTAGAAAATTTTTTTACAATAGAAAATCTGACAGCTCTCCGGGAGATTTCACTGCGGCGATGTGCGGACCGGGTGAATATCCTCACAGAAAATACCCGCATAAAAAATCATGGAGATTATCACACAGGCGAACATATTCTTGTATGTCTATCTTCTTCTCCATCCAATGCGAAAATTATCCGTACCGCCGCAAAAATGGCTTCTGCTTTTAAAGGGGAGTTTACGGCTCTATTTGTAGAAACCCCAGATTTTTCGGTGATGAGCGAGGAAAATGTAAAACGCCTGCGTTCAAATATTTGTCTTGCTGAGCAGCTTGGGGCAAAAATAGAAACAGTTTACGGAGAAGATGTTCCGTTTCAGATTGCGGAATTTACTCGTTTGTCCGGTGTGTCAAAGATTGTGATCGGACGTAGTTCTGCTACAAAACGGCATTTGCTCAGCAAACCGACCCTGACAGAAAAATTGATTGATTATGCCCCTAACCTGGATGTGCATATTATTCCGGATACGGTTTCTAATGCGGCAGTGTATCAGTTAAGAGGGGGCAGGAAAAAGAATCATATCGTATTCTCTGTCACTGATACATTAAAATCTACTGCGATTCTGATTTTATCCAGTTTAGTCGGAATGATTTTCCGGAAATTTGGATTTGACGAAGCAAATATCATTACTGTTTTTGTTTTAGGTATTCTTGTCACCGCTGTCATCACGAAACATCAGATATACAGCCTAATTTTCTCGATTGTAAGTGTTTTGGTCTTTAATTTCCTGTTTACGGAACCTCAATTTACCTTGCAGGCGTATGATCAGGGTTATCCTGTTACCTTTATTATCATGTTTTTGGCGGCATTTTTAACCGGTTCTCTTGCTATACGGATTAAAAACCAAGCAAAACAGGCGGCACAATCTGCTTACCGTACCAAAGTGTTATTTGATACAAACCAGCTATTGCAACAGGCAAAAGATAAAAATGAAATTGTATCTGCAACTTCAAATCAGCTCATTAAACTCTTGGGAAAAGATATCGTTTTTTATTTAGCTGATGGAGAAGTGTTGGATACGCCGCATATTTTTTCTGTAACTGAAGAAAATTTGGAATCGTGTATTTCCGAAAATGAAAAGGCCGTTGCCGGCTGGGTATTGAAAAACAATAAACGTGCCGGAGCTACAACAGGAACGCTTTCCAATGCAAAATGCCTGTACCTTGCTGTTCGCAGCAGCAGTATGGTATATGGAGTTATTGGAATCGTGATGGGGGAAATACCTCTTGATCCATTTGAAAACAGTATTCTACTATCCATTCTCGGAGAATGTGCCCTGGCTTTGGAAAATGAGAAAAATGCCCGTGAGAAACAGGAGGCGGCCATTCTTGCAAAAAATGAACAGTTGCGAGCGAACCTGCTGCGTGCTATTTCACATGATTTGAGGACACCGCTGACATCCATTTCCGGTAATGCCAGCAATCTTTTGTCCAACGGCGATTCTTTTGATAATGATACAAAAAAGCAGCTGTACATGGATATTTATGATGATTCCATGTGGCTGATTAACCTTGTAGAAAACTTGCTGGCTGTAACCCGGATTGAAGAAGGACGGTTGAATCTCCGTATAACGGAAGATTTGATGGATGACGTGATCACAGAAGCGTTACATCATATTAACCGAAAGAGTGAAGAACATCATATTTCCGTTGAAAGCAAAGAAGAATTTCTTCTTGCAAAAATGGATGCAAAGCTTATTGTTCAGGTAATCATCAATATTGTTGATAATGCTATCAAATATACACCTAAAAACTCTCATATTGTTATTCGGACAGAAAAGCGGGGAAAACAAGCAATCGTATCTATATCGGATGACGGAAACGGAATTGCTGACGAAATAAAGCCACGGATATTCGACATGTTCTATAGCGGTGCAAATCAAATTGCAGACAGCCGCCGAAGTTTAGGACTCGGATTATCTTTGTGCAAGTCCATTATTAACGCCCACGGCGGAGAACTTACTGTTTCAGATAATCTGCCGCACGGAACAGTATTTACATTTACATTACCGGCAGGGGAGGTCAAAGTATATGAATAAGTCACTAATATTAGTTGTAGAAGATGACACATCTGTCAGAAATTTAATTACAACAACCTTAAAAGCACACGAATACCGATATCTGACGGCACCCGATGGTCAATCGGCAATTTTAGAAACATCTTCACACAATCCTGACATTGTTTTACTTGATTTAGGACTTCCTGATATAGATGGTGTTGAGATTATTAAAAAAATCCGTACTTGGTCAAACATGCCAATTATCGTAATCAGTGCTCGCAGTGAAGATACCGATAAAATTGATGCGTTGGATGCTGGCGCAGATGATTATTTAACAAAGCCATTTTCTGTTGAGGAACTGCTTGCCAGACTACGAGTCACGCAAAGAAGGTTATCGATGATGCAAAAAGTATCCCCTGCCGAAGCGGTTGTTTTTGTAAACGGAAAACTTCGTGTAGATTATGCTGCAGGTTGTGCTTATTTGAATGAAGAAGAGTTGCATTTAACACCTATTGAATATAAGTTGCTTTGCCTGTTGACAAGAAATATAGGAAAAGTTCTGACCCATACTTTCCTTACGCAAAGCATTTGGGGAAGTAGTTGGGATAATGATATTGCTTCCCTTCGTGTGTTTATGGCAACACTTCGTAAAAAAATCGAGAAAGAACCGAACTCTCCACAATATATCCAAACACACATTGGCGTGGGGTATCGGATGCTGAAAGTTGATTGAACTTCACAACATTTATTATAATCAGTGAGGTGGCGGATATCTTTTCAAGTAATAATGAATAGAATACATCACTCTGTAAAAGAAGTTATAAGGTAAGCGAACAGATTGGTATAGCTTGTTAAAAATATATCAAAATCACATTGTTATTTTCCTTAAGGTGTGCTATAGTATATTTTAGTCGTGAATCGGAAAAATTAGGAGGAAAAAACAATGAACTTAAGAGAAAAATACGGTGAGTGGGGTATCATCCTTGGAGCAACAGAAGGCGTTGGAAAAGCATTTGCAGAGAAAATCGCATCTGAGGGAATGAGTGTTGTCCTGGTAGGAAGAAGAGAAGAGAAACTTCAGGAGCTTGGAAAGAGTATCAGCGAAACATATGGTGTGGATCACATGGTTATCCGTGCAGATTTTGCACAGTCCGACTGTACTGACAAGATTTTTGAAGCAACAAAAGACCTTGATATGGGATTCATGAGTTATGTTGCATGTTTCCATACATTTGGAAAATTGCAGGATACTCCATGGGAGAAGCATGAGCAGATGATCAATGTTAATGTTATGACATTCTTGAAATGCTTCTATCATTACATGGGAATCTTTGCAAAGCAGGATCGTGGAGCTGTAATTAATGTATCTTCTTTGACAGCAATCAGTAGTTCACCATATAACGCACAGTATGGTGCAGGAAAATCTTACATTAAGAAACTGACAGAAGCTGTGGCAGCAGAATGTGAGAGTACAAATGTAGACGTTGAGGTTATCACGTTAGGAACAACAATTACACCAAGTTTGTTAAGCAATCTTCCAGGCGGTCCAGCAGGAGAAGCTGTTATGAAGACTGCTATGACACCGGAAGCTTGTGTAGAGGAAGCATTTGACAATCTTGGCAAATCTCTTTCTGTTATTGCAGGTGAGCACAATAAAGCAAATGTTCATAATTGGCAGGCAAATAAAACAGATGATGAATATATCCGTTATATGGGTTCATTCTATTCTAACAACTAAAAAATCAGATTTTAGATGAATCATCTTTCAGTGATTATAGTAGCTGTTTCTCTGAGTGGGGGAAGCAGCTATTTTTTATCTATTTTGGACTCCCAAAGGTTGGATTGTCTATATCCGCGGAAGTATGCGGAGCTGTGGGATTAGGGCTTTTGGGTGGAAGCTACATGGCAGAGAGTTTTCGAAGCGAGCTTGAGGCAGTGCCGGTGCTGCAAATGGAATCTAAAAGAAACCAGTGTGTTTTCAGCAATCAGCCTGATATCAGTTGTTCTCAGTATGGCATTCGGAATTTTACTTGGAATGATTAAATGAAAACTATTATAAAATAAGTCTGGCTTTTTTAAATAGAATGTGATAATATAGTAATGTTTGATAGAGGCGCGGTGATATGAGTATCCGCTGACGAGAGTCTTGGGAAGACTGTCAGTGAGAGAAAGGAGAAGCCGCCGAAGGAATGATATTCCCAGATATGATTCCTGGGCCGGATGTAGAAGATACGCCGGACTGTCACAGGTGTGGAGAGCTATCGATGACGCTAGAATTATTATGCCATGGGTGACTCACCAGCAGAGAGTGCCTATGGCATTTTTTGCGTTTAGAGAATCCCAGGCGAAACCCACTATGCTTACACACAAACTTAACAAACATAAGTTTATAGGAAAGGAAAAAAGAAAATGAGAAACAAAAGAAAAATGGGGTATGTGTTTCTGATGTCTCTGCTCATTCTGTGTTGTAGTTCAACAACAGTATTTGCCGCAGATACATCTGCCGAGTATGTACCTCAGCTCTATGCAACAATCTGGTCTCTGGTGCCGCCGGTCGTTGCAATCGTACTGGCACTTATTACAAAGGAAGTTTATAGCTCCTTATTTGTTGGAATTTTGATCGGAGGTGTATTTTGGTCAGGATTTAAACCGGAAGCTACCATCTTACATGTATTTCAAGATGGTATAGTAGGAGTTCTTACAGATTCTTACAATATGGGTATTCTGGTATTCCTGGTAATCCTTGGTGTCATGGTATGCATGATGAATAAAGCCGGTGGTTCCGCAGCATTCGGACGCTGGGCGAAAGAGCATATCAAGACAAGAGCGGGTGCACAGCTTGCAACAATCACACTTGGAGTGCTGATTTTTATTGATGATTATTTTAACTGCCTTACAGTTGGGAGCGTTATGCGTCCTGTAACAGACAGCCACAATGTATCCCGTGCGAAACTTGCATATCTGATCGATGCTACGGCAGCACCAATCTGCATTATTGCACCGATTTCTTCCTGGGCAGCAGCAGTAACAGGATTTGTTAAAGGGGAGGATGGATTTTCAATTTTTATTCGTGCAATCCCATATAACTATTATGCAATTCTTACAGTTATAATGATGGTAACACTGGTTCTTGCAAAAGAAGATTATGGTCCGATGAAGGCGCATGAGAAAAATGCGATTGAAGGGGATCTTTTTACAACAGGAGACAGGCCATTTGAAAATACATCCGAAAATGCGATTTACAATAAAGGAAAAGTAATCGATCTTGTATTCCCGATTCTGTCACTTATTGTATGCTGTGTCATTGGTATGATTTATTCTGGTGGGTTCTTCTCAGGAACAGGCTTTGTAGAGGCTTTCTCCGAAAGTGATGCATCGGTTGGACTGATGCTTGGAAGTTTCTTTGCAATGGTAATTACAATTGTTTTTTATGTAGTAAGAAAAGTTCTTCGTTTTTCGGATTCTATGGCTTGCATTCCGGAAGGATTTAAGGCAATGGTTCCGGCGATCCTGATTCTTACATTCGCATGGACTCTGAAAGCAATGACAGACAGTCTCGGAGCAGCTCCATTCGTAGCTTCTGTAATGAATTCAGCAGCAGGCGGATTGATGAACCTTCTCCCAGCAATCATCTTCCTTGTAGGATGTTTCCTTGCATTTGCAACAGGTACTTCCTGGGGAACATTCGGAATTCTGATTCCAATCGTAGTTGCAGTATTCCAGGGTACGAACGAGACAATGATGATCATCTCAATCTCAGCTTGTATGGCCGGAGCAGTTTGCGGAGATCATTGTTCACCTATTTCAGATACAACAATCATGGCATCCGCAGGAGCGCAGTGTAATCATGTGAATCATGTATCCACGCAGCTTCCATATGCAATGACTGTAGCAGCGGTTTCCTGTATTACATATGTGATCGCAGGTATCTTGCAGAATGCAGTCATCTGTCTCGTGATCGGAATTGCTCTGCAGATTGGAGTTCTGCTTGCAATCAAAGCAATCACAAAAGATCACACAGGTAGGGTGAAAACAACAAACTAAAAACCAGAGAGAAAGCGAGGAGTTGATCCTCGTTTTCTTTTTACAGAAATGTAGTAAAAAAGGACGAAATGAAAAGCTTGTTAAGCGGTTCATTTCGTCCCTGTTTGTTTTATGAAATCTTATTTATCCAGATCTTTTCCTGTCAGCATCTTATATGCCTGAAGGTATTTCTCAATCGTCTTATCTACAATTTCCTGTGGAAGTGTCCAGTCGTTGTCTGGATTTGCTTTCAGCCAGTCACGCGCAAACTGTTTGTCAAAAGATGGCTGTCCATGTCCGGCTTCATAACCGTCAGCAGGCCAGAAACGGGAGCTGTCAGGAGTGAGCATCTCATCTCCAATTACCATATTTCCATTTTCATCAAGTCCGAACTCAAATTTTGTATCTGCAATAATGATACCTTTGCTCAGAGCATATTCGGCACATTTCTTATAGAGAGCAATTGTGTTGTCGCGAAGTTTCTCAGCGAGTTCACGTCCTCTTCCAGGGTAATATTTTTCAAGGTGATCAACGCTCTGCTCGAATGAAATGTTCTCATCGTGATCTCCGATTTCAGCCTTTGTGGAAGGTGTATAGATTGGTTCAGGAAGTTTGTCAGATTCCTTTAATCCTTCCGGAAGTGTGATTCCACAAACAGTTCCGTTTTCTTTATAGCTTTCCCAGCCACTTCCAGTGATATAACCACGAACGATACACTCGATTGGAAGCATTTCGAGTTTCTTACACATCATAGATTTTCCATCATATTTCTCCTGCTGGAAGAACTCCGGCATATCTTTTACATCAACAGAGAGCATGTGGTTAGGAAGAATGTCTTCTGTCAGATCAAACCAGAATTTGGACATCTGAGTCAGGACAGTTCCTTTCTTTGTAACTTCATTGTTGAGAATCACGTCAAAGCAGCTGATGCGGTCTGTAGCAACCATGATTAAGCTGTCTCCATTATCATAAATTTCACGAACTTTACCTTCTTTGATTGGTTTTAATTCCTGCATTTTTTCACCTCATAGAATTTTCTTAGAATTTACAACGTAACCGTACACTTTTTAGGGGAAACTGTCAAGCGGGCTGAAAACGTGGGAAGAGAGGTGTGAAAAATCATTGAAGAAGGAAAAATGTGGAAAATTGTGTTTTTTGTATAAAAACAACGGAAAAATAAAGAGAGTGATTGTGGAATACGTTGGGTAAAAAGTAAAAAAAACAGAATGTTTTTGAGGTATCATAAACAAATCAGATATTATTTAATAAGAAATTATTATAGTAGAAAAGGCAGTTACACAGAAGGCGAAAGAGAATAGTAAAAAGAAATATTGACATCTATGACATATTGTAATTAAATTAAATTAGTATGTCTATTTATATAGAAGAAACGAGGGAATAGAATGATGCAGAATCATAATCAACAGAAAAAAATTGCGCTGATCAATGACTTTACAGGCTTTGGCAGATGCTCAATTGCGGTACAGATGCCGATTATTTCAATGCTGAAAGTGCAGTGTTGTGCAGTGCCTACCTCGATTTTTTCAAATCATACCGCATATGAAGATTATTATTTTACAGATTATACATCAAATATGGAAGCATATATTGAACAATGGAAGAAGCTGGATCTGAAGTTTGAAGGAATTTGTACTGGTTTTTTGGGATCAGCAGAACAAATTCGGATTGTCAGTGAGTTTATCCAGTATTTTAGAGACGAGAATACAGTGGCTGTGATCGATCCGGTGATGGGGGACAATGGGGAGGCATATTCGACTTATACGGAAGAAATGTGCAGACAGATGATTCAATTAGTCCGCTATGCGGATGTAGTTGTTCCAAATGTGACAGAGGCATGTATCCTGACAGGAACACCGTATAAGGAACGGTGGACAACAAGAGAGCTGGCAAAGATGGCAGAACAGATTGTGCAGACCGGACCAGAAAAAGTTGTGATTACAGGAATTCCACAGAAAACGTATGTATCCAACTTGTGCTATGAAAAAGGCAAAGGATACGAGATGATCCGTACACATAAAGTAGGACATTCCAGATGTGGTACGGGAGATATTTTCTCTGCAATCATTGCAGCAGATGCAGTTAATGGAGTGGAATTTACAAAATCTGTCCGAAAGGCATCCGCATTTATAAAGAAGTGCATACAAAAGTCAATTGAAATGGAGATTCCGTTGACGGATGGTGTCTGTTTTGAAGAATTAATGGGACTATTGAAATAAAAGAAAATTAAGGAGTAAACAAAAATGAATTTAGAAGAATGCTATGAAGCAATAGATAGTGACTATGATGATGTGATGAGAAGACTTGGAAGTGAAACACTGGTCCGTAAATTTGTATTGAAGTTTTTGGATGATACAAGTTTCCGGGGATTAAAAGAAGGACTTGAAAATCAGGATGCAGAACTCGCATTCCGAAGTGCACATACATTGAAAGGCGTGTGCATGAATCTTGGATTTACAAAGTTATTCGAGGTCAGCTCAGCATTAACAGAAGAGCTTCGAGACAAAGAAATCAAAGAAAACACTACAGAGATGTTTGAAGAAGTAGAACGAGAATATACCCGAACAATAGAAGCAATTAAAGGATTATGTTAAGAAGACAGGAGCATTTATCAATCAACTACTTACACGTGGTGTATTGAATGATGATCTAAAACCATTTTGGGGAGCTATGGAGATTGGAATGGGAACTGCTCCCCGTTAAGTAGACAATTGAAAAAATATAAATTTTTCTTGCCAGTAGAAATTTATCTGCTGGCAGTTTTTATAGTTGCACCACTTGCAGCGTATACTCCTTCAGCAAGGCCTGTATCAACGGAAACAACAGGTCTTTTATATGTTTTCATGATAAATTTCTTCAATGCTTTCGTGTATTACATACTATCTAACCACATTAATGGAAAAAATGTATAGAAATCAAGAAAAATCCTTATAAAGTGAATGACAATTCATCCAAGCAGGGTGTAGAATAGTAAAATAATGGCTGAATAGTGATTGGAAAAGGAGAGAAGGCATGCTTCAGATACAACATATTTGCAAGGAATATCGAACAGGTAATCTGATACAGAAAGCATTGGATGATGTCAGTCTGAATCTCAGAGATAATGAATTTGTTGCTATTCTGGGACCGAGTGGTTCGGGAAAGACAACGCTTCTGAATATCATTGGTGGTTTGGACCGATATGACAGCGGAGATCTGATCATCAATGGAATATCAACGCAGAAATATAAAGACAGAGACTGGGATTCTTATCGTAATCATACGATAGGATTTGTTTTCCAGAGTTATAATCTGATTCCGCATCAGACTGTTCTGGCAAATGTTGAACTGGCACTTACGATTTCGGGGATTGGCAAGTCCGAGAGAAGGAAACGTGCGACAGAAGCGCTTGAAAAGGTTGGACTAGGTGCGCAGCTTCACAAGCGCCCAAGTCAGATGTCCGGAGGACAGATGCAGCGTGTTGCGATTGCCCGGGCATTAGTGAATGATCCGGATATCCTGCTTGCAGATGAACCGACAGGTGCACTGGACAGTGATACAAGTGTGCAGGTCATGGATCTTCTTCAGGAAGTAGCGAAAGACCGTCTGGTTGTTATGGTTACACATAATCCGGAGCTTGCAGAGCAGTATGCGACAAGAATCGTTACATTAAAAGATGGTGTGATCCGTTCAGATACAGATCCGTTTGAAGTAGATGAAGCAACGATAGGAGTGGCAGAACACAGGAATATGGGGAAATCCTCGATGTCATTTCTGACCGCTTTAGCTTTGAGCTTTAATAATCTGAAGACAAAGAAGGCACGAACGCTTCTGACTTCATTTGCAGGTTCAATCGGAATTATCGGAATTGCATTAATTCTGTCTCTATCTACAGGTGTGAATCAATATATTCAGAACGTAGAGGAAGAGACGCTTTCAGAATATCCTCTGCAGATACAAAGTACAGGCTTTGATCTGACATCCATGATGGTCGGGATGGACAGTGCTTCTGCGGACGATAAAAAAACAGACAAAGAGAAGTCAGATACAAAGAAAAAGTCAAAGGATCAGGTTAAAGTAATTCAGATGGTGACGAATATGTTTTCCACAATGGATTCAAACGACCTTGGTGCTTTGAAGAAGTATCTTGATACTGGCAAGAGTGGAGTGAAACGATATACGAATGCTATAGAATATAAGTACAGCATTTCTCCGCAGATTTATAAAGAAAATAAAGACAGTATCCGTCAGGTGAATCCAGATCAATCCTTTTCTGCTATGGGATTTGGTTCTTCTATAAGTACGAACAGTATGATGTCATCTATGATGAGTACAGATGTTTTTTATGAGATGCCGGAGAGTAGTAAACTTTATGAAAATCAGTATGAAGTGGAAAAGGGTCATTGGCCAGAAAAATATAATGAATGTGTTGTGGTTCTGACTTCGAATGGCGGAATGAGTGATTTTATGCTTTATACATTGGGACTTCGTGATCCGTTGGAGCTTGATGAGATGATCCAGTCCTTTATGAAAGAGGAAAATGTTACTACACCGGATGATCTGGGAACCTATTCTTATGATGATATTATCGGAACAAAGTTCAAGCTTGTGAACAGTTCTGATTATTATGAGTATGACAGTCAGTATCAGGTCTGGAAAGATAAGACGGATAATGAAGATTATATGAAATCACTTGTAGCGAATGGGGAAGATCTTACCGTGGTTGGAATTGTGAAACCCGCTGAAGATGCGAAAGCCTCCTCTCTGAGTCCGGGAATTGCATATCCGACATCATTGACGAAACATGTGGCAGAACAGGCAGCAAAAAGTGAGATTGTGAAACAGCAGCTGACAAATCCGGATGTTAATGTATTTACAAATAAAAAATTCGGAGAGAAAGACAGTGAAAATGGATTCGCCATGGATTCTTTATTTACGGTTGACGAAGCAGCACTACAGAAAGCATTTGGATTTGACGCAAGTGCGATGAACAATTTAGGAAATTCTCTGGATTTCGGGAATTCGTTAAATCTCAGTGAATCTATGGATCTGTCAAAAGCATTTCAGACAGGAAGTAATACGCTGGATCTGTCGGGACTTGTGAATCCAGATTCTCTGAACTTAGATCTTTCCGGAATGCCGCAGATGAATCTGGGAGAGATCGTTTCGAATCTGGATCTGAAGGTATCACCGGATGGTATGAAACAGATGGCTTGTGGACTGCTGACGGGATATCAGGAGTATGCAAAGACACATCCAGAGGCAGATTATTCAGGTCTTGGAGAGGATTTTACAGCATTTCTTAAGACAGATGCAGCAAAAAAGATTATTTCTGATAATATAAAAGATATCATGAAATCAAGCGGAACTGTGACGATTACAATCGAGAAAATACAGGAATTGATCAAAAATATTATGGCCGGATACGAACAGTATATTACGGAAAAAGGATATACAGATCCGGATCAATTTGATGAATATTTGATGGAATATCTTCAGACGGATGAAGCGAAGAAAATAATTTCAGATTGGATGTCAGAAGTTATGCCGGAAGATCCGAAGATTGAGATAACACCGGAACAGCTTGAGAAACTATCAGATGACCTTGTGAAAGGCTATTTGGCATATGCTTCTGAGAATAGTCTTCCGGATCCGTCTAAGATGGGAGAACATTTCATGGCTTATCTGCAAACAGATGATGGAAAGAAGCAGTTTCAGGAAGGTCTGTCAGCAATGATCGATATGGATCAGCTGGAAAGCCAGGTGTCAAAAATCATCGGAAACTATATGAATCAGGCAATGGGGACCATGGGAAATGCGATAGGTCAGACACTTGAGACACAGGTGTCCACTGCAATGACACAGATTATCGGTCAGATGACAACAGGGCTTGAATCTGCAATGAAACAGATGATGACCAATGTAGGAACGCAGCTTCAGAACAGCCTCGGAAATGCAATGCAGATTGATCCGACAGCATTTGCAGACGCATTTCAGATGAATATGACGGAAGATGATCTGGCAGAGCTTATGATGTCAATGAGTGGGAAAGGCTTGGCTTCTTATGATAGTAATCTGCAGAAATTGGGATATGTAGATTTTGCAGTCCCGTCTGCTATTAACATTTATCCAAAGGATTTTGAAGGAAAGGAACAAGTAGTAAAGATTCTGGATAATTATAATAGCAGGATGGAGGCAGAAGGGAAGGATGAGCAGGTCATTACTTATACCGATGTAGTTGGAACTTTAATGTCCTCTGTCACAACAATCGTAGATACGATAAGTTATGTGCTGATTGCATTTGTAGCAATTTCTCTTGTGGTATCTTCCATTATGATTGGTGTTATTACCTATATCAGTGTGCTTGAGCGGAAGAAGGAAATTGGAATATTAAGAGCAATCGGTGCGTCAAAGCGAAATGTATCACAGGTATTTAATGCAGAGACATTTATTATCGGACTTTGTGCAGGATTGATCGGAATTGGACTGACTTTATTACTTCTGATTCCGGGAAATGCGATTATTCACAGTGTGGCGGATAATGCGAAGGTAAATGCAGTTTTGCCGATTGTTCCGGCAATCATACTGATTTTATTAAGTGTTGTCCTTACATTACTTGGTGGACTGATCCCATCAAAGAAAGCAGCAAAGAGTGATCCTGTGACAGCGCTTCGTACAGAGTAGGGGACTGGTGAGAAGAATGGAAAATTTAGTTTTTAGTCTGAATGCAACCGTACCGATCTTTTTGATGATGGTACTGGGAATGCTGTTCAGAAAGCTTGGCTGGATGGATGAAGAGTTTGCAGCAAAGATGAATAAATTTGTCTTTCTGATTCCATTGCCGGTATTGTTGTTTGGTGACCTGGCAAAGGTTGATTTTAAAGAAGTGTGGAATATCAAATTTGTGATTTTCTGCTTTGTAGTAACATTTATCTGTATTACAATTGCTGCACTGGTATCTTGCATCTGGAAAGACCGTTCAATCCAGGGGGAATTTATACAGGCTTCTTACCGGAGCAGCGCAGCACTTCTTGGAATTGCATTTATCCAGAATATTTATGGAAATGCAGGGATGGCGCCACTTATGATCATTGGAAGTGTACCACTTTATAATGTGATGGCAGTTATCGTGTTATCCTTTTTCCATCCGGAACGAAAGGCAATTGATAAAGCTGTATGGATGAAAACGTTAAAGGGAATCGTAACCAATCCGATCATCATTGGAATCGTGGCTGGTCTGATCTGGTCAGCCTGCAAGATCCCAATGCCGACAATTCTTAATAAAACGGTGACAAGTATTGGAGGAATGTCCACACCAATGGGGCTGATGGCAATGGGAGCTACCTTTGATTTTAGGAAAGCACTTGGAAGGATCAAACCGGCTGTGACAGCAACAATTATGAAGTTGATCGTATTTGTGGCAATTTTTCTTCCGATTGCTGTGAAACTGGGATTCCGTCAGGAAGAACTGATTGCAATCCTTGTAATGCTTGGATCCGCAACAACAGTAAGCAGTTTTGTTATGGCAAAGAATATGGGACATGAAGGAGTTTTATCATCAAGTGTAGTGATGCTGACAACATTGTTCAGTGCATTCACGTTGACAGGATGGCTGTATGTGCTGAAAGCGTTTCAGCTGGTATAGGAATAGGAAATTCACATCTTGTTGCGTAGGAGGATAAAAATGGCTGTTGGTCGCACATAGTACGAACAATAACAAAAAATGTTGAAAAATGGGGGCGTTGTGGGAAAAAGTTCTTGCAACGTCCCTTGTTTTATGCTATACTACGAACGTTGCTAAAAAACACGTATGTGGATTCCTTCCAAGGTGCCTAAGTCGAGACAGGAGTTTCGTCCGGTTGCGAAGGAGAGTAAAACATACGGAAGAAAAAAACCAAATGGAGGAGAATAACATGAGCGTTATTTCAATGAAGCAGTTATTGGAAGCAGGTGTTCATTTTGGACATCAGACAAGAAGATGGAACCCTAAGATGGCTCCATACATCTACACAGAGAGAAATGGTATCTACATCATCGACCTGCAGAAATCTGTAGGAATGGTTGACGATGCATATAAGGCTGTTTCTGACATCGCTGCAGAAGGCGGTACAGTTCTTTTCGTAGGAACAAAGAAACAGGCACAGGATGCAATCAAAGCTGAGGCTGAGCGTTGCGGAATGTATTATGTAAACGAGAGATGGCTTGGAGGAATGCTTACAAACTTCAAGACAATCCAGAGCCGTATCAAACGTCTGAAAGACATCGAGAGAATGGCAGAAGATGGAACATTCGAAGTACTTCCGAAGAAAGAAGTTATCGAAATCAAAAAAGAGTGGACAAAGCTTGAGAAGAACCTTGGCGGAATCAAAGATATGAAGAAACTGCCAGACGCTATCTTCATCGTAGATCCTAAGAAAGAAAGAATCTGTGTACAGGAAGCACACACACTCGGAATTCCGCTGATCGGTATCTGTGATACAAACTGTGATCCAGAAGAACTGGATTACGTAATCCCAGGTAATGATGATGCAATCAGAGCTGTAAAACTGATCGTTTCTAAGATGGCAGACGCTGTTATCGAAGCAAACCAGGGTGCAGCTGAGGATGAGTATTACGAGGAGGCTGCAGAAGCAGCTGAAGCTGAAGAGGCTGTAGAAGAGTAATATCAGTTCTTGATATGAAAGAAAATGCTTCAGCCTGATTATCAGGTTGAAGCATTTTACTTTATAGAAATAGTTCTATAGAGAAAAGCATATGTTACTGCTTATAGTGACATACACATTATGAATAATGGAGGAAAATTATCATGGCAATCACAGCAGGAATGGTAAAAGAGTTAAGAGAAATGACAGGCGCTGGAATGATGGACTGTAAAAAAGCGCTTTCTGAGACAAACGGAGATATGGACGCAGCTGTAGAGTTCCTTAGAAAGAACGGACAGGCTAAAGCTGAGAAAAAAGCTGGAAGAATCGCTGCAGAAGGTATCGTTAAGACAGTTGTTAAAGATGACAAAGTTGCTGCAATCGTAGAAGTAAACTCTGAGACAGACTTCGTTGCAAAGAACGACGAGTTCCAGGGATTCGTAGAAGCAGTTGCTAACCAGGTAGTAGATTCAGAAGCAGCTGATCTTGATGCATTCATGGCAGAGGCTTGGGAAGCTGATACAACAAAGACTGTAAAAGATGCTCTCGTAGAGAAGATCGCAGTTATCGGAGAGAACCTGAACATCAGAAGATTCGAGAAAGTTGCAGCAGACAACGGTGTGGTTGTTCCTTACATCCACGGTGGCGGACGTATCGGTGTTCTTGTTGTTGCTGATACAGATGTTGTTAACGACGAGATCAAAGTAGCACTGAAGAACGTAGCTATGCAGGTAGCAGCTATGTCTCCGAAGTATGTATCCCGTGAGGAAGTATCTCAGGATTACCTTGATCACGAGAAAGAAATCCTTCTTGCTCAGGCTAAGAAAGAGAACCCGGAGAAACCGGAAAACATCATCGAGAAGATGATCATCGGACGTCTGAACAAAGAGCTCAAAGAGATCTGTCTGCTTGATCAGGTATACGTTCAGGACAGCGACCTTACAGTAGGAAAATACGTTGATAAGGTAGCAAAAGAGAACGGTGCAAACGTTAAAGTTACAAAATTCGTTCGTTTCGAGACTGGTGAAGGAATCGAAAAGAAAGTTGACGACTTCGCAGCAGAAGTTGCAGCTCAGGCTGGAATGTAAGCGTCTAGCACAAGCACGGCGTATATAAAAAGAAATCCTCGACACAAGTTTACTTGTGATCGAGGATTTCTTTTTATATGCATCGTGCGACGTACGTATATAATACCTAAGAAAAGACTTGACTTTCAGATATTACAAGTGTAAGATTTAAGAAAATAAAAGCGTTGAAAGAAAGTGGTATCTATGAAAAGAAAACGGAAAAAGCAAAACACTCAAAAATCTTACATTTGTAAGATTTTTGGGCTGATAGTGGCTATAACAGTAATTGCTGTTTCAGGAGGTATTTTATTAAAAAGGACTATAACGGAATCACCAGAAAATACACTTATGGAATATATGAACCATATTGAAAAAAAGGAATATGAAGTAATGTACACTATGATAGATTCAGATGAAAAAGTTTATCTGACAAAAGAAGAGTACATACAACGAAATTCTAAGATATACGAGGGAATAGAGGTCAGTGACATCAAAATCAGTCATGTAACTGTGAAAGAGAAAAAAGCAGATACAGTTACGCTTTCGTATGAAACATCATGTAA
>OLOI01000424.1_pt1 | contig 43100 bp, 39 predicted proteins | sample 1672131 | NCBI WGS metagenome assembly OLOI01 (sample SAMEA3136651, study PRJEB25190) | human gut metagenome
TCGGTTGACGAGGAGTCCATGCTGCCTTACGCTTTGCAAGCTCTTCATCAGAAACAAGCAGATTAATTGTATTTGCAGGAATGTCAATTTCGATTGTGTCGCCCTCTTCAACAAGTGCGATTGGTCCGCCTACAGCTGCCTCAGGAGAAACGTGTCCGATTGCAGCTCCTCTTGTAGCACCCGAAAAACGACCGTCTGTTATAAGTGCAACACAGTTGCCAAGACCGCTGCCCATAATTGCAGAGGTAGGATTGAGCATTTCACGCATTCCCGGACCACCCTTAGGACCTTCATAACGGATTACAACAACATCGCCTGCGTTGATTTTTCCGTCATAAATTGCATTGAGCGCATCCTCTTCGCAATCAAATACTCTTGCGTTACCCTTGTGATGCATCATTTCCTCAGCAACAGCACTTCTCTTAACTACACAGCCATCGGGAGCAAGGTTGCCCTTGAGCACTGCAATACCGCCTGTTGCACTGTAAGGATTTGAGATTGGTCTGATGATCTCTGTATTCTTAATTTCACAATTATCAATATTTTCGCCGACAGTTTTGCCTGTGCATGTGAGAATATCTGTATTGAGCAGACCAAGCTTTGTAAGCTCATGCATAACTGCATAAATTCCGCCTGCTTCATTGAGCTCCTCAATGAAATGTTCACCCGCCGGCGCAAGGTGACAGAGGTTAGGAGTTTTTGCAGAAATGTCGTTTGCAATATCAAGATGCAAATCAATACCGCATTCGTGAGCGATTGCAGGCAAGTGAAGCATTGTATTTGTAGAACAGCCGAGTGCCATATCAACAGTAAAGGCATTCTGGAATGCCTTTTCTGTCATAATGTCACGAGGGCGGATATTCTTTTCAACAAGCTCCATAATCTGCATACCGGCGTGCTTTGCAAGCTGAAGACGCTGAGAATATACGGCAGGAATTGTTCCGTTGCCTTTAAGACCCATACCGATAACCTCAGTAAGGCAGTTCATTGAGTTTGCAGTGAACATACCGGAGCAAGAACCGCAGGTCGGGCAAGCGTTGTTTTCATATTCGCTTAATTTTTCCTCGTCAATCTCCCCTACCTTATAACGTGAAACTGCTTCAGAAACAGTTGAATAGCTGATTTTCTTACCGTCAACATGACCCGCAAGCATCGGACCGCCGCTTACAAAAATTGACGGAATGTTGAGTCTTGCAGCCGCCATAAGAAGTCCCGGAACATTCTTATCGCAATTCGGAACCATAACAAGACCGTCAAAAGCATGTGCTTTAGCCATTGCTTCTGTTGAATCGGCGATAAGCTCACGGGTTACAAGAGAATATTTCATACCCTCATGACCCATTGCAATACCGTCGCAGACTGCTATTGCAGGAAATACAATCGGAACGCCGCCTGCAAGGGCAACGCCCATTTTTACAGCCTCTACAACCTTGTCAATATTCATATGACCCGGTACAATATCATTTTTTGAGCTTACAATGCCGATTAAAGGCTTTTTGATTTCTTCATCTGTAAGACCTAAAGCGTGCAAAAGTGTACGCTGTGGAGCGGCATTGATGCCGTCTTTCAAAACAGAACTCTTCATTATTTCCATTCCCTTCAGAAAATTATTATTCTTAGCATATGTATGCTTTATCATTGTATCACAACAGGACTGTAAAATCAAGAATTGTATCTTTTTTATTCTAATTATTAAATCAATTTTTCAACTGCAAATATATAGACTTTTCATTTTAATTCATTTATAATAAATCCTTGTATAAACACCGACAATATTCATAAGTATGAAAATTATGGAGGTAAATTATGAAAAAGAAGTTCATTTCAATATTTCTATCTCTACTGATTGCAGGAAGCTGTACTTCTGCCTTTTCTGCAAGTGCACAAGAAACAGATGAAAGCATTCAGGACGATATTCAATATATCGAGCAGGTGCAAAATGATGACATTACGATGTATTACGATGAAAACGGGCAGGAAATGGACATCACCGAACTAAACAATGATGTATATGTAAATGAAAATCTGCTTCCGTCAAGCTACGATTTGCGTGATTATAATAGAATTACTCCTGTCAGAGATCAGGGCTTTCAAGGATTATGCTGGGACTTTGCCGCAACAGCGTCCATAGAATCAAATATTCTTTCAAAGCCCGAATTATCGGTAAATGTAGGTAAAAATCCCTCTGCTAATCTTGACCTTTCGGAAGGCGGAAACTCATGGTATATTCATACAAACATTGAAGACAAAAACTCAATATTATACAATGACTTCAATAATGACCCATCAAAAGGAACTGACGGCGGATTTTCGTATTTTGTTGCCAATGGGCTTAGCGCAGGTTACGGTACATATCCCGAAGACCTTATACCATATGACCGGTATAACTCAGGATACTCGGAAACACTACGATTCTATTCTGATTACAGGCTAAAAGATTACAGCGAACTTTCAAACGATACAGACCTGATAAAGCAAAAGCTTATGGAAAACGGTGCAGTAACGGTTCACTATAACTGTTTTAATGCAAATACTTATATGGTTGACGGAATGCAGTCTTACTATGATGACGGAACGCCTATTGACGGGCAGCGTGACCAGTCTCATGTTGTCGCTATCGTAGGATGGGACGACAATTTCAGCAAAGAAAATTTTAATCCCCTTATGCAGCCGCAAAATGACGGTGCATGGCTTTGCAAAAACAGCTGGGGTGAAAATAATTGCAGTACCGCCGAAGGATATGAGGGTTACTTCTGGATGTCATATGAAACTGTCGCACATTCCGTAAGCCAGTTTATAATGCAGAGTACCAATGAGTACGACAACATATATCAATACCAGATCACCTCTAATGATTCTATAAATTCTACATCCGCCGCAAATGTATTTACCGCTAAATCCGATGAAAAACTCAAACAGATAAACTTTTCAGCAAACGGAGCTTCGGATATAAATATAGAAATCTATAAGCTAAATGAAAATTACAGTTCGCCGGTTGACGGAAAACTTCTGTCAAGCTTTGACGCTGAAACCGACTTTACGGGAATCCATAATATTGATTGTCCTGATGATATTACATTTAATGCAGGAGATACTTTTTCCGTTGTCATTAATCAAAAGTCACAGCTTCAGCTCAAATTCAGAGAAAATTCAGATAACGAAAACGAAAAACTAAGTTATTACTCCGTTGACGGAAAAAACTGGATTGACGCCGCCAATGATGATATGGTCGGATATTTCGCAATAAAGGCTTTCACTTCAAACATCGGCGGTGCCGATAAAACAAAGCTCAAAGATCTTATAAAAACAGCACAGACAACAGAGTATGACCCTGACACAGACAGTGAAATTATTGAAGAATTGAACTTGCAAATAAATACTGCACAGAAGGTTATGGACGACAGCAATGCGTCGCAGAATGATGTGGACAACACCTATTGCCTGCTGAACAACAGACTTGAAAAAATAACAGACTACTCATTTACTGTTAATTCTGTTGAAGATTATTACAGCCTTTACAACGAAATTGAAAATAAAGGCAACCAAAATATTAAGAAGATTATAATTAATGCCGATTTGGATTTTGAAGGAAGAGTAATTAATAGAATATACACCAACACCAATTTCACTGGTACTTTTGACGGCAACGGTCACAGAATGAGCAACTTCACGATAGAATCCGACAGCTTATTCGGAGGAATTTACGGAGCAACAATTAAAAATATAACATTCTCTGATTTCAGAGTTTCTTCAAAAGGTAATGCTTCTATAATTTCTGCAATATGTTTTGATTCTGTGATTTCAAATTGCAAAATAGAAAACTCAATAATAAAAGCCGACTTCACAGCTTCCGGATTTTGTATTTCCCCAAATGAGTGTATTTTGGAGGATTGCAGTATTACAAACACAAAAATATATGGAAATTATGGTGCAGGACTATTTTACTACGCATTCTCACCAGAATTGACTTTAACACGAAATAATTGCTCATCATCAAATAACGAACTCTATTCATACACCAATGTTTCCGACAACAATAATTCTAATATTTCAGCTTTTTCCGAAAACATCGATTATTATTTTTATCATCCTATAATTAAACTTGATGATGAAAGCTGTACAATTGAAAGCTTTATCGGAAAAATCGCTTCTGCTGAATCAGAACAAACCGGCATCATCCTTGCAGACGATAAATATGTTCTTGAAAATAAAGACGAGAATATCAATGTAAGTCTGTCATATGAGGAAATTCCCGAAAAAGGCTACACAGTCTTGGGAGATATTGAAACACGGGAACTTCTGCTCAGCTCATATGAGGGCAATTCAGAGAATATGGTTATACCAAGTCAAATTACAGGCAACACCATTGTTGGATTTTCCGTTGAATTTTTCTTTGGCAACAACACCCGTGATAACATTAAATCAATTACATTTCCGGGAACAATAAAAGATATTCCTTCTTATGTATTTAATAATATGCCTTCGCTTGAAAGTATTGTCCTTGAGGAAGGTGTAAAATATATAAACAATTATGCTTTTAGTGACTGTTGGAATCTATCAACAGTAAAAATGCCCGACTCAATTTTAACTATCGACTCAGGTGCTTTCAGCGGATGCACCAGACTAAGCAATATTAACTTTGGAAGCAACCTTGAAATTATCGGTGACAGCGCCTTTTTAAATTGCAAAAACATAATTGATCCGATATTGCCCGAAAGTCTCAGAACAATCGGTTCTTACGCCTTTTCAAGCTGTAGTTTCAAAAGCGTCACTATGGGCAAAAACATTGAGAAAATAGGAGAAAATGCTTTTGGCACAACAGGAATGAGCGAGATTGATTATAAGTCAGTGCTTATTCCAGACTTTGTGGTTAACGGTTATTCTTCAACCGCAGCTGAGGAATATGCAAACGAAAAAGGGATTAACTTTGTTGATATTGAAAAACAAGCACCTATTCAGACAGGCGAACTATTTGATTACAGTGTATTTAACAAGGGTGATGTAAATCTTGACGGCAAGGTAACTATTGATGATGTTACACTGATAAATAAATGGCTTGCAAACAGTGCGGAACTCAACCAGATACAACTATGCAATGCTATGGTATGTGATGCATATGTCAAAATTGATATTGACTGCGCAACGAACATACAGAAGTATATCGCAGAAATTATTGATACACTCGAAAGCTCAGCTGCAGGCTGATAAAAAATTTAATACTTTATAAAAAATCAGCAGACTTCACAAAAATAAGTCTGCTGATTTTTTGTATGAATTACTGACACATTCTTTTTTATAAGCTGTAAACTCAAACTAATCCTCAAAAATCCTAACATATGCAATGCCGAAAGCATTCGGCCCTATGTGACTTCCTATCGCCGCACCGACATCTATTATATTAGCATCGGGAATTTCATAATCTGTTTTTTCAAAATATTCAGCCAAAATCTTCCCACACTTTTTGTTGCCTGTATACAGAACATAAAACGGAAAATCCTTGTCAGGCGGATATTTATCAAGTATTTTTTTTATAAAATCCATAGTTCTTTTTATGCCTAATGATTTTGCCGCCATATCAATACTTCCGTCCCTTAACACGTGTATAATCGGCTTTATATGAGCAACCGATGCAATTGTGCAGGCTGCCCGTGAAATACGACCGCCTTTATACAAATAATCTACTGAGTCTATACAAGCATATAAAGATATACGGGAACGAAGCGTTTCAAGAAAGCAAGCAATCTCACTTGCACTTTTTCCTGCATCACGCAGTTTTACCGCTTGCTCCACAAGGATACGCTCGCCTCCTGAAGCAGTAAGACTGTCAATAATGTAGCATTCGTCATATTCAAGCTGATTTTTAGCTAAAACCGCACTTTGGTAAGCACCGCTGAGAGCAGAAGACAAACTTATGACAACCGCTTCGCAACCGCTGTTTTTCATATTTTTCAGTATGCTCTCAAAAGAATGAGGAGAGGGCTGAGATGTATTGGGAAAGTCATTTTTCTCTTTCAGCAAAGTATAAAATTGTTGTTTTGTAAGGTTTATATTTTCTTTATACTCCTCGTTTTCAAAAGTCACCGAAAAAGGAACGCACCTGACATTCATCTTTTCTAACTCATAAGGTTCAAAATCAGCAGCTGAGTCAGTAATGATTTGCACCACAGCACCTGCCTCCTTTATTTTTATTGCCTTTTAGTTTTATTGTTATCTTTAATACAATAATTATACTTTTTTAATGTTTTAACACTTGATGTTTTCAAAATACAGTGTTATAATTAAACAAAAAATATTAACATATGGAGGTTATTTTATATGTGCAATTTAAAAGGTAAAACAGCTGTTATTACAGGTGGCAATTCAGGCGTAGGTGCTGCTACGGCAATGCTTTTTGCTAAAGAAGGCGCAAATGTTGTAATCAGTGCACGCCGTCAGGCAGCACTTGATGAGGTAGCCGAAAAAATAACTGCTGAAGGCGGCAATGTTATTACTGTATCAACTGATATTTCAAAAGACGAGGACTGCAAGGCTCTTATGGATGCCGCAATTAACAAGTTTGGCAAAATTGACATTCTTGTAAATAACGCAGGTGTACTGGATACAGGTCTTGCTCCTGTCGACAAATTTGATGATGACGAAATTCAAAAGGTAATTTCAATCAATCAGGTGGGCACTATGCAATGCATCCGTGCTGCTCTTGCTCATATGTCGGTGGGTGCATCTATTGTTAATGTTGCGTCTGTTGCAGGCGTAAACGGAGGCGGCGGTGCTGCATATGTTTCAACAAAGTCTGCAATTATCGGAATTACCAAGCATACTGCTTTGTTATTAGCAGACAAATACATTCGCTGTAATGCTATTTGCCCGGGAACAATTGTTACACCCATGACAATGAATATGAAGCCTGAAAATCTTGATATGCGTATGATGGGCGCAATGAATAAACATAACGACCTCAAAATCAAGCCATGTATGGCTGAGGATGTTGCAAACGTAATTGCGTTCTTTGCATCCGATAATTCAAAATCTCTTACAGGACAAATCATTGTAAGTGATTTTGGTGCATCTCTTTAAGCAGCCGGTGGGCTGCGTCTATTCGGACAGACAGCACCATATGAAAACGCACTTTTGCGCCCGAGTGCAATCGAGCAGTTTTTCTATACAGAAAAAGCAGCCAATCGGCTGCTTTTTTTACTTATGATAATACACCAGCGTTAGTCTATCGTTGATTTTTTCTGTCCTGCCGGTTTGTTTATATCCCATTTTTTCGTAAAAATAACAATTTCCCTTTTCCTGCAAAATAGTTTCAAGCTCCCAATGAGCTTTGCCGTGAATTTGCTCGGCAAGCATAATCGCCTTTTGTGCTATACCACGGTTGCGATATTCTTCAAGAATAAAAATCGGTGAAATCCGCTTATATGAATCATCATTTTTAAAATCAACTACCCTAATTGCACCTACTGGTGTTGCTCCGTCACATATAAAATAAAAGTAAGTAAAATCCTGATTAAGCCTTTCAATTAATTTTGAAATAGGTTCATTTGCAGGACTTGTATCAAAATCCCGATATTTTTCAAGCAGAGGCATAAATGCCGTACGCTGCATTTCAAACAACAGCCCTGCATCATCAAGTGAAGCACGCTTTAAATTTATGTTCATCTGAATTTCTCTTATCATATAACTCACCATTATTCTATATCAGAATTATTACGAACCTGCACTTTCATAGGCTTTGATACCTTTATTCCAGATAAGCACACCGATTGTCATAATTACAAATGACAGCAAAACTGTCATTCCGATATTGAACAGCGGATTTTCGCCTGTTAGTATATAATTTGCAGGATAAAAAGCCGTAAATGCAAATGGGATAATGTATGTAATTATGCTTCTCACAACATTATTATATATGGTAACAGGATATTTCGCAAAGTCATTTACCATATAGAACATATAGATAACATTGCCGCTGCGCTTTGTCCAGAATGCAATTGCCGCTGTTGCCGTTTTTATGCCTGTATAGATAAACGTAGCAAACGGAATTACTGCGATTGCAAGCAATACCTTTAGCACACTCCATTCAATACCGACCGAAGGAATTGACACACACACAAGAGCAATGCCCATAATAAGTTCTCCGAGTGCGTCAATTTGCAGCTTTTCTACCATTACGTGGAAAAGCGTGTTGATTGGTCTCGTAAGATATTTATCAAAATCACCTTTGCGGACTGTAAAATGACCGATTGACCAGAGATTGTCAAACAAAAGGTGGTCAAGCCCCTTTGGAATAAGAGAAAAACCGTAAATAAATATAATCTGATTTAGCGTCCATCCCATCATACTTGGAATCTGACTGAAAATTATCCACAAAAATAGTAAGTTAAAAAACTGACCGAGCAAAAATCCGATTATTCCTACAAGAAAGTCGCCCTTGTATTCCATCATTCGCTTAAGCTCCTGCGTAACAAAAATTCTGTGCATTCTCAGCATTCTTTTAATCTGTTTCATATTAACCTCCCTGCACCGACAAATGCTTTATTGACACTGCCCACAAAAGCTTCGAGAGTCCCCAGAAGAACAGCACCCAGAACAGTTGCAAACCGAGGTAATAAAGCAGTGAAAATCCGCTGTACATTCCCATATATATCATTACAGGTGTATAGTTTAGTGAAGCAAAAGGCAGGAATAAAAATATCTTTTCAACTGTATCAGGCAAAAACGAAAACGGAATTACCGCCCCTGACAAAAAGCCTATAATGCTGTTTTTCATCATATTTGCACCCCAAAGGTATTTTATGATGAAAGCAATAAAGCCAAAGCAGATATTGAAGAAAAAGTTTACGAGATATGCCAAAATACAGCTTACAATATAGAGCAGAAAACCTGTAATCTGAAACTGAACCGAACCTGTGAAGATGTAACGCACAATTTCTACTCCTGCAACAAGAGGTACAATCAGTATGCAGACAGTCATTGCCTTGTTGCCAAGCTCCTGAAAAAGAAAGGTTGCATTATAGCTTATCGGCTTTATAATCCTCATTGCAATTGAACCGTCACGGATTTCTTCACCTATGTCATATGTTCCTCCGCTGCTTATCAGCGTTGTTGTGAGGAACATTAAAAATATATAAACTACCATCTGCGGCATAGTAAAGCCATTCATAGTTTCACCACTGCCCGAGATAAAGACGGCATTCCAGATAAAATATGAAACAAAACAGCCAAGCACATTGCCGAGCATTAAAAAAATCCAGTTTGCCCGATAAGTAGTTGTTTCCTGCATTCCTGCATTAATAAATGGAATATAGATTCTTAGTTTTTTTAATCTGCGTTTCATACTATACCCCCTGCTTATAAAGACGACGGATAATTTCTTCAATGTCGGCATCTTTAACACTGATGTCATTTACCTTGATTTTGCCAAGTGTATAGGAAAGCATATCTGATACAGGTGCTATCGAGCTGTTAAAACGAACCTTTACAAAACTGCCCTCCTGCTCAACAGACAAGTCCTCATCACTGAATTTAAAATGCTCTTTATATTCAAGCACTGAACTTACATTCTGCACTCCAGTATCAAAATCAAGCTCACGAATCTGACCGTATTTACTCTTAAGCTCTGTAATTGTACCGTCAAATACATTTGTGCCCTTGTCAATCATAACAATTCTCTTTGACAAAAGCTCAATGTCCGAAAGGTCGTGAGTGGTGAGAATAACGGTGGTCTGCTCGTGCTTGTTTATGTACTCAATGGCATTGCGGATATTGTCCTTTACCACCACATCAAGTCCGATTGTAGGTTCGTCAAGGAACAGCACCTTCGGACTGTGCAGAAGTGATGCGGCAATATCGGCACGCATACGCTGACCGAGTGAAAGTGTGCGTACAGGGCTTGTTATAAAACTTTCAAGGTCAAGAACCTCGTTTAAAAAATCCATTCGCTTTTTGAATTTATCATCAGGCACTTCATAAATTTCTTTAAGCACTCCATAGGTTTCACGCAGAGGCAAATCCCACCAAAGCTGAGTGCGCTGACCGAACACTACGCCGATTTCCTTAACATAGCTTTTTCGGTTTTCCCTTGGATTTCTTCCGTCAATTGTGCAATAACCCGAGGTTGGTGTAAGTATGCCCGTTAGCATTTTAATTACCGTGCTTTTGCCGGCACCGTTCGGACCGATAAAACCGAGCACCTCGCCTTTTGGAACTTCAAAGCTGATGTCCTTTACTGCGACAATCTGCTCAGTATTCGGGTGAAACAATGATTTTATACTGCCTTTTAGTCCGGGCTCTTTAATTGTTTTTTTAAATTCTTTTCTAAGATTTTCTACCTTAATCATATCTCTTCCCCTTTACTTTTTATTACTTTAAAATTTTATTATTTAATTCTGACTGCTGTAATCCTCTTTGCATAATTCCAATTCTATGATTTTCCACTTTTCGCCAAAAAGCTCGCAGATTATATCTTCGTCTGTCTTTACATCTTTGAAACCTGCGGATTTATAGCAATAGTAAGCAGGTAAATTATTCTCAAATACTCCGATAGTAATCTTTTCTGCCTTCATAATTTCAAAAGAATATTTGACTGCAAACTTTATCATTTCCTTGCCATATCCTTGGCCTCGTTTTGTATCATCTACAATTACAAAACCAAGTCGGATAACGCTCTTATCTCCGTTAACATATCTCATTATAAGATGACCGACAACACCGCTGTCATCACAAGCTGTCATTGGATAAAAATTATCCGTTTCAACACAATCGCCGTTAAAATCTACATACTTTTTGTTCATATCAGCTTCTGTAATTGGAAATGTATCGTATCTGTCAGATGTCCACTTTCTGAAAGAAGCTTCGTCTTTGCACCAGCTTATAATGGTTTTTGCATCACAATTTTTATACGGTCTGAGTCTTAGCATATTTACCTCCTGTCATTCTGGGAAGCAGTCCACCAACTGCTTTTTATAAAATTTTGTCTATATATTCAATATAAGGTTTGCGGTTATAAATGCTGCCTGTGATTAAAATATTCATACTTGCTCCTTTTCTTTGATTAATATTAAATTTCTGAGCAACTCAGATCAAGCCGCATCATCAGTTCTCGATAAGCATTTTAAATTGACGCTTACTAAATGTCATTTTAGTTTTATTTTATCATAAAATATATTTATTGACAAGCACTAAATGTCATTATATTACTAAATATTTCGAGGAATTTATTATGTACAAAAACAAAGCTTCTAATGAAAGAAATAATCTATGCGGCGAAAAATTATATCTTTTGAGAAAACAGATGAATCCAAAAGTTTCTCAAAGGGCATTTGCCGATAAATTGCAGTTAATTGGAATTGATTTGGATAAAAATGCAATTCAAAGAATAGAATGCGGTAAAAGATTTGTAACAGATATTGAGCTTAAAGCTTTTGCTCAGATTTTAAATACTACTACAGACGAGCTTCTCAGTGAAGAATAATTATTCCGACTCATTTTCCTATAAAGTAAAAATATGCTTCTCCAAAACATTATCTATCTTTTTGGAGAAGCATATCATTTTACTCTTTTGTCAGTTAAATTTGATTTTTGAACACATTTTTCATTAAACAAAATATCGCAGATTGCCATTTTGCGTATAATATTCCTGACAGTAGTATCAAGTCCGGTACCTGCACTGTAATCAGCAGGATAAATATAATCAACTCTGTCATTTCTGAGCAAATCCTCAACCTTGCTGTCCCTGCTCTGATAAACAGCAATGGAATATCCGCCGTATGCCTTCATCATCTTCATACACGGAACATCCGACAGACCGTCTCCTATGTAAATCATATTGCAAAACGGCACTCGCTTGCTGTCGTCGGGCATTGAACGGTTAAGGTCGTTGTCATTTGCAACATCAAGCACACCCTTGTTAATGCGATACACAAACTGGGTTTTATTGGTGTAGTTTACATCTGTTTTAGGCCATATGCCGTTGCCGTTTTCATCATACAAAAATTCGCAGGCAAAAATACTCTTGAAGTATTTGCTGATTGATGTGCCCTCTATTATCTCTTTCATTCCGGAAGAAATTACATAATGCTCAACCTGAACGCCCTGCTCACTGCCAAAGTCCGAAATACGCTTAAACCAGCCTTCCACACCGCTGAAAAGTTCAACATTCCTGCCCATATCAACAAGTTTCTGCCTTAACAGCGGTATATTCCTGTCCTTTGAAATCTTGACCATAGCGTACATATAGGCAAGAACCGAGTCCATATGCTCATTTGTTCCAAGCTCATTGGCAAAGCTCCAGAACTCGCTTTCAGTCATTCCAAGGCTTGGAATAAAACTGTAATCCTGCATATCCTTAGTACAGAGAGTTTTATCAAAGTCATACATTATGGCAACAATAGGACGCTCACTCATAAATTTCCTCAATCATTCTTCAGCAGTCGTATTCTCTGAATCGGAGAAAGTTTTTATTTCAATCTTCTTAATTACAACGTTTTCTTCCGGCATATCATTTTCATCAGTTTTTACCAAAGCAATCTTATCAACAACATCCATACCTTCAATAACCTGTGCAAATACGGTATTTCCTCTGTCAACAGCATTATATGCGCCGTCAAGATGCGCATTTCCTCCGTTTTTGCTGTAAAGTGCCTTTACCGAATTGGGAACAAGATCAGTATCATAGCAGGTTGCACCGTATTGGTCGATAAAGGTGGAAAGCAGATTGGAATCCTTGTAATTTACAAGCTGTGTTTTTGCAGATTCCCAATTCTGTTCAAGAACATTCCATCCGCCCTCAGCCTTAAACGCTTCTGCATCCTTCTGATTAATAAAGAACTGACTTGTATTGGTATCTCTGTTGCTGTTTGCCATCGAAACAGCGCCTCTTATATTAAACAGCTTATCACTGAACTCATCTTCAAAGTCCGCACCGTAAGAGCTGGTCTGTTCAGGATTTCCTCCCTGAATCATAAAATCATCAATTACACGATAGAAGGTTGTGTTATCGTACGCACCCTGCTCGGCAAGATTTATGAAATTTGTTACAGTTTTGGGCGCAAGCTCGGGGAAAAAACGTATTGTAATATCACCCTCTGAGGTCTGCAAAACTGCGATTGTGTCGCCCTCCTTAGGCTTTTCAAGCTGATAGCCGACAGAAATATTGTCGTTTCGATTAATGTTCGGCTCAATGCCGAGTGAAGCAGCGTCAATACCGAGCGACTCAAGCACCGTCAGCGTATTCGCCTCATCATCCGTACTTATTGCAGTATCAGCAGTGGCAACATCCTGTGTTGCAGCGTCGGTTGTTGACTGATTTTTGTCTTGTTTTTCGTTTTCACATCCGGAAAACGAAAAAGCAGCAGTTGTGCAGATTACAGCGCCTAACAAAGCACAAAGCACTTGTCTGAGCTTATTCGTATTCATAATAATTTCCTTTCTCGGACAGAATTCTAAAACACACTTGATTATTATAGCACACATTATTAAAATTTGCAAGTTTTGGCGGTTTTAAGCCGTTTTTCTTACATTACTAAAAACTATATTTAAGCAATCGAACTTAAAAGTTTATTTTATATGAAGCTATATACTCGTATAAGTGCAGGTCACTGCCTGCTGTAATATGTTAAAAATATTTTGCATATGATTGTGTGTAGATAATTTATTTATAAAATATAACGGAGGTTTTAAAAATGCCAGAATATCTGCCGGAAGGAAAACTTATGACAGCTTCGGAAAACATATATTATACACGTTCTGAAAAACTATTGAATGAAGCAAAACGAAACGGAACAATCCTTGAGGCTCGTGCAAGCATATGCGATTCCGGACACAACCTTATTGTTGACCTTGGCTCAATGAAGGGTATAATTCCACGTGAGGAGGGCGCAATAGGAATTAAGGACGGAAGTGTGCGTGACATCGCCGTAATTTCAAGGGTAAACCGTCCCGTATGCTTTGTTGTTGATGATATAACGACCGATGAAAACGGTCAGCCTCTTGCAATTCTTTCAAGAGAAAAAGCTCAGAAAAAATGCCTTAAAAACTATATTTCAAAGCTCGTATGCGGAGATGTTGTTGACGCAAGAATTACACACCTTGAAAACTTCGGAGCTTTTGCAGACATAGGATGCGGCATTGTTGCGCTTATGCCTATTGACACAATCTCTGTTTCACGCATAGAACACCCTAAGGAGCGTTTCACTGACGGGATGGATATAAAAGCGGTAATCAAAACAATAGAAAACGGTAGAATAAGTCTCAGTCACAAGGAGCTTCTTGGCACTTGGGAGGAAAATGCAAAGAATTTCTGCGCAGGCGAAACGGTTGCAGGTATTGTACGCAGTGTTGAAAATTACGGCGCATTTGTTGAACTTGCACCAAATCTTGCAGGGCTTGCGGAAAGCCGTGACGGTGTACGCACCGGTCAGCAGGCAAGCGTTTACATAAAGAGTATTATTCCCGACAAAATGAAAATCAAGCTGATTATAATTGATACATTTGACTACAAATATAATCCGCAGACTCCCGAATATTTTTGTAACGAAAGCCATATAGACAGATTTTTATATTCTCCTGAACAGTGTACAAAGCGTGTTGAAACTGTGTTCGGATAAATTGACATCAAAATTATAAACTGTTATAATGCAATATATGGGGTGTGAAATATTATGGAACTTTCAGTTACATATATTGTAATTCTTGCAATTTGCATTATAACTCTTGTTGTTACAGCAACTGCACTTATTCTGATAATAAAAAACTCACGGCAGAATAACGCCAAAGAAACAACAGATATTCTTCTCAAAGAACTTAATGCTCAGCAAAGCACTTTAAGACAGGAGCTTAACAGTCAGACTCAGATTTCCGTTAAAAATATGGGCGATATTCTGGCTGAAAATCAGCGTAATTTTTCAATGAATCAAAGCGAAAAATTCTCTCAGCTTGAGGACAGATTAAAGACATTTTCGCTTGAAAATGAACAAAAACTTGAAAATATCAGGCAAACTGTTCAGAATCAGCTCACACATATTCAGGAAGACAACAATAAGCAGATTGATGAAATGCGTAAAACCGTTGATAAAAAACTGCAGCAAACCCTTGAAGAAAAAATGACGCAGTCGTTTGCACTTGTTAACGAACGTCTTGAACAGGTTTATAAGGGTCTTGGCGAAATGCAAACCCTTGCGTCCGGTGTAGGCGACCTGAAAAAAGTTCTTTCAAATGTTAAAACAAGAGGTATTCTGGGTGAAATCCAACTTGGCAGTATTCTGAATGAAATTCTTTCTCCTGCTCAGTATGAGGAAAATGTTGTCACTAAAAAGGGAACAAGAAATGTTGTTGAATTCGCAGTCAAGCTACCTGCGGATGAAGATAAATTTATTTATCTTCCTATTGATTCAAAGTTTCCGGGCGATTCATATTCTGCACTTAGAGACGCTATTGACGAGGGCGACAAAGAGAGAATTAATATGGCAGCAAAACAGCTTGTCACCACAATAAAAAACGAGGCTAAAGATATTCGTGACAAATATATTGATCCGCCTAATACAACTGATTTTGCGATTATGTTTCTGCCGTTCGAGGGGCTTTACTGCGAAGTTGTAAACAGGGGGCTCGTTGAAGTTTTACAGCGTGACTACAAAGTTAATGTTGCAGGTCCGAGTACAATGGCAGCACTTTTAAACTCGCTGCAAATGGGATTCAAAACTCTTGCCGTACAAAAACGCAGTACTGAGGTCTGGAAAATTCTCAGTGATGTAAAAAAAGAATTTGATACCTTTAATTCTGTGCTTGAAAACACCCAGAACAGACTCAAACAGGCAAATGACGAGCTTGAAAAGCTTGTCGGTGTGCGAACACGGCAAATACAAAGAAAGCTCAAGGATGTGCAGTCAACAGACACACTTCCAGATAATTCTGATTAAAATTCAGATGACAGAGCACGGAAAATTTCACTTATTTTTCTGAAAAGGAATTTAATCAACATACTTGATGCGGCAATTATAAGGGCAAAAATAGTCATTACAATTACAATAAAAACAGAAACAGACAAAACAAAACATCCTTACACAAATGATACAATCATTATATGCGTAAGGATGTAATTTTTTAATATATTTTGTTGATAATTCTTCTGATAAAGAAATTTAAATGCATTTTAAATTATGACTTATTTTTGAAGCGTTCCAAGGCTTGCACACTTTAAATAAGCATTGATAAATCCGTCCAGATCGCCGTCCATTACCGCCTGAATATTACCGGTTTCAAAGCTTGTGCGGTGATCCTTTACCATTGTATAGGGCATAAACACATAGCTTCTTATCTGAGAGCCCCAGGTGATTTCCTTTTGAACTCCCTTTATATCCTCAATCTTCTCAAGATGTTCACGCTCTTTTATTTCTACAAGCTTTGAAATGAGCATCTTCATAGCTACGTCACGGTTCTGATACTGGCTTCGCTCAACCTGACTTGCGACAACAATTCCTGTAGGAATATGAGTAAGACGTACAGCAGATGAAGTTTTGTTGACCTTCTGACCACCTGCACCGCTTGCACGGTAAACATCCATTTTGATGTCATCCGGCGATATGTTAACCTGAATATTATCATCCATTTCGGGCATAACCTCTAAAGAAGAAAAGCTGGTATGACGTCTTCCTGCCGAATCAAACGGTGAAACACGGACAAGACGGTGAACTCCTGCCTCTCCCTTGAGATAACCGTAAGCATTTTCGCCCTCAATCAGCAATACAGCACTCTTCAGACCTGCTTCATCACCGTCGAGGTAGTCTACCTCCTTAACCTTAAAGCCGTGAGCCTCTGCCCAGCGTGAATACATTCTGTAAAGCATTTCAGCCCAATCCTGAGCCTCTGTACCACCTGAACCTGCGTGGAATGTAAGAATAGCATTATTCTTATCATATTCACCGGTAAGAAGCGTCTGAAGTCTTTGCTTTTCAAGACTGTTCTTAACTTCTTCAACCTCACTTTGCGCTTCTTCAAGAAGAGTAAGGTCCTCTTCCTCATTTGCAAGCTCAATCAAAGCGGCTGTATCCTCATATTTTGAAACAAGACTTTCATATGCTTCAACCTTGCCCTTAAGAGTGCCCGTGCGCTGCAAAATCTTTTGAGAATTTTCCACATCATCCCAAAAACCGGGTTCTGTTGCCTTCAATTCAAGCTGCTCAATTTCAGACAGCATTCCCTTCATTCCGAGTGCATCGGACAAATCATCAATTTCAGGCTTAAGTGACTGTAAATCAAGCAGTAATTCTTCAAATTGTACCATATATGTTACCTTTCTTAATTCATAATATACTCTATCAATTTATTATAGCAAAAAATCTTTGTATTGTAAACTAAAAAATAGATAAATAATATGGTTGCAATTATCGGAAAAATTTGTTATAATTTATTATGAAATGAAGTATATTTTAAAAATATATATAAATTCTGCACTATTTATAACAATATACAAATTTTTTTGACTTAAAATCTGGAGGAATGTATGGATTTCACCGAATATAAATGTCCTGTCTGCAATGAGCAATTTAAAAAAGACGAGGACATTGTTGTCTGTCCTGAATGCGGCACGCCTCAACACAGAATGTGCTATGAAAGCTTAGGTCATTGCTATTATCAGGACAAGCACAAAGAAGGTTTTTCTTTTGAAGAAACTAATAATACCTCGGCTGAAGATAACAATGACAACACAACAATAACCTGCCCGAACTGCAAGACAGTTAATCCAAAGGAGCTGTTTTATTGTCAGAATTGCGGACTTCCTCTTGATAATAGCAATAACAATTCTAATAATCAACAGCAAAGAGGAACATACGGTCAGCCAAACGGTGTTCCGCCTTTTGGTACAGGCTTTAACTTTGACCCGATGGCGGGAATCGACAGCAACGAGTTTATTGCAGACAACATTACTGCAGGCGAAATGTCAAAATTTGTCGGAAAAAACACGCCTTACTTTCTGATGGTGTTTAAAAGAATAAAAAGCTTTAATTCTTCAAGATACAATTTTTCAGCATTTTTGTTTTCAGGAGTTTATTTTCTTTACAGAAAAATGTTAGGCATAGGCATTCTGATTTCTTCTTTGGTATTAAGCCTTTATGTGGCAAGTTATTATGTATGCCTAACCCCTGCGTATCAGGAGATTAAACAGATAATAATACAGAACAATCAGCAATCACTCAATTCAATGCTTTCTCTTGATATTTCCATGCTCAGCATTGAACAGCTTTTGCTGTATAATCTGCCGAATATTTTCAGCATACTGATACTTATTATAAGGATTGTATGCGGCGCTGTTGCAAACCGCAGCTATTATAAGCATTGCAGCAAACAGATTAAAAATATTAAATCAGAAGAAAGCACAACCCCGGTAAACGAAAGACTTGAACAAAAAGGCGGTGTAAATATAGCCTTTGCAATTTGCGTAGGTGTAGTTTACATTGCAATTAACTATATTCCTTTTTTCATATAAACATATAAGTTATTTAATTGCACAAGGAGAAACATAATGAAAATTACAAAAGCCGTTATCCCTGCGGCAGGTTTAGGCACAAGAGTTTTACCTGCTACAAAGACAATGCCTAAAGAGATGTTCCCTATTGTTGACAAACCTACAATACAATACATCGTTGAAGAGGCTGTTGCAGCAGGAATTACAGATATTCTGATTATTACAAACCGTGGCAAAGGCATTATTGAAGATCACTTCGACAAATCTCCCGAGCTTGAAAGTCTTCTTGAAAAAAGCGGAAAAACTGAATTTCTTGAACAGGTTCGTGCAATTTCGGATCTTGCAAATATCACATTTATCCGCCAGAAAGAAATGAAAGGACTTGGACATGCCGTACTTAAAGCTAAATCTTTTGTCGGCAATGAGCCTTTTGCGGTGCTTTACGGCGACGGTGTAATAGTCAGCAAAACACCTGCAATCAAACAACTCATAGACTGCTATGGCGAATACGGCGAAGGCGTTGTAGGCGTAAAAAAAGTAGCTGCCAAAGACATCCACAAATATGGTTCGCTAAAAGTTGAAAATCTTCATGATAATGTATTCAAATGTACCGATATGAAGGAAAAACCACAGACTCCGGAAGAAGTTCTTTCGCTTTATTCAATACTTGACAGATGCGTTTTGCCTGCCGAAATTTTTGAAATTCTTGAACGTACTGTTCCGGGTTCAGGCGGCGAGATTCAGTTGACGGATGCTATGCGTGAAATTGCAATTAGTAAAGGTATGACCGCTGTTGAATTTGAAGGCAAAAGGTATGATATAGGCAATAAATTCGGCATTTTACAGGCACAGATTGAGGTAGGACTAAACCATCCGGAAACCGCATCACTTTTGAAGGATTATATCAAAAATCTTGCAAATTTCCTATAATTTTCGTCAGATTGTTAATTGACAAACTAAAAATTTGTATTATAATTAAATGTATCAATTAAACAAAAAGCAAAGGGGCTTTCGTTATTCCACAGCGAAAGCCTCTTTATTTTTTGAACTATTTACTTGTTAATCTATGTCAATGCAAACAGGGATATGTTTCTCAAAGACAGTATAGTATTTAAATCCGCATTTTTTTGCAAGCCCTATTCCCTTTTCAATTCCTTTGCCGACAAATTCGCATTCGTGGGCATCAGTTCCAATGGTCACATATTGTCCGCCAAGCTCTTTAAATCTTTTTATCTGCTCTTCGTCAGGCAAGGAAGTACCAAGCCCTTTAAAAAATCCGGACACATTGATTTCCAACGCTTTATTATTCTTAATAAGAATTTTATAAACTTCATCAATCTTATCCTGATACGGCTCAAGAGAGGGTACATTGCCTGTTTTGCTCTTGATATATCGCAGAGGGTACGTGAGATGCGCCAGACTGTCAAAATGCTTGAAAGAAGCTGTTTCAAGCAGCTCATCAAAATACATATTGAGGATTCTGTCCGTGTCAAGCTTTGTAAAATCAAGATAATAAAAGTCATCCATTCCCCTGAGATTATGAACGGATGCAAGTATAAAATCAAAATCGCCGTATGCGAGTGCGTGCTCCGCGCAGGCTATATCGTGAACAGGCTCGCCAAGTTCCATTCCGCAAAGCACATTTAGATGTGAGCGGTATTTTTCCTTGGCATTAAACGTATCACTTATTGACTGTGGTATGTGCCTGTCAAACGAACCAAACTCACAATTTTCACCGCATTTTATATACGGTGCTTCACAGTGGTCTGTTACTGCAACAGCATACAGATTGCGTTCAATCGCCGTTTTGCAAATTTCGTCAACCGAGCTTTTTGCATCAAAGGAATTATTAGAATGAATATGTAAATCACAGATTTTCATAGACTGTCCCCCTTGAATGAATAATAGCATAATATCAAATTTTATGCAATATAATGCTTTACTTTAAATAGTAATAATCGTATAATATATAGGTACAATATTTTTTACAAACGCAGATACACAATTTGTGCTTATGCGTTCAGGAGGTATTTTTTTATGAAAGCAATAATTACAGTAATCGGTAAGGATACGGTTGGTATTTTGGCAAAGGTTTCAGACGCCTGTGCAAAAGCTGATGTAAACATTGTTGAAGTAACACAGAGTGTTCTTCAGGATATGTTTGCAATGGTTATGCTTGTTGAAATCGACAAGGCAAACATCGGTTTTAACCAGCTCAAGGAAAACCTTGATGTTATAGGTGAAGCCACAGGGACAAAAATTCATGTTATGCACGAGGACATCTTCAATAGTATGCATAAGATTTAATAAAATTAGTGCGAATTTGAAAGGATAAACATAATATGTTAGAAACCAAAGATATACTTGAAACAATAAATATGATTGACAATGAAAACCTTGATGTAAGAACTATTACTATGGGCATTTCATTGCTTGACTGCATTGATGAGGATATTGACAAGGCTTGTACAAAGGTTTATGACAAAATCTGCATTAATGCAAAAGATCTTGTAAAAACAGGCGAAGATATTGAGCGTGAGTACGGTATTCCTATTATTAACAAGAGAATTTCAGTTACTCCGATCGGTATGGTTGCCGCTCCCTGTCAGAGCAAAAATGTAGTAAAATTTGCCTATGCGCTTGACAAAGCAGCCAAGGAGCTTGGCGTGAACTTTATCGGAGGATATTCCGCACTTGTACAAAAGGGTTTTGCAAGCGGCGACTATGCACTGATTGAAAGTATTCCGCAGGCACTTTCCGAAACCGACTTTGTGTGTTCATCAGTAAACATCGGCTCAACAAAAGCCGGCATTAATATGGACGCTGTAAAAATGATGGGCAAAATAGTAAAGAAAACTGCCGAAGTTACCGCTGACCGTGACTGCATAGGTGCTGCAAAACTTGTAGTTTTCTGCAATGCTCCTGAAGATAATCCGTTTATGGCAGGCGCATTTCACGGTGTAGGCGAAGCTGACACTGTAATTAATGTCGGTGTTTCGGGTCCCGGCGTAGTAAGAGCTGCACTTGCAAAAAATGGTGAAGGCAAAAATATTACCGAAATTGCAGATATGATTAAGAAAACTGCATTTAAAATTACCCGTATGGGGCAGCTTGTAGCCAAAGAAGCGAGCGAAAGACTTTGCGTTCCCTTTGGCATTGTTGACCTTTCTTTAGCGCCTACTCCTGCTGTCGGTGACAGTGTTGCTTATATTCTCGAGGAAATGGGACTTGAAGCGTGCGGCTGTCACGGTACAACTGCCGCTCTTGCACTTTTAAATGACGCAGTTAAAAAAGGCGGCGTTATGGCATCCTCTCACGTCGGCGGCTTAAGCGGTGCATTTATTCCTGTTTCAGAAGACGCAGGTATGATAAGCGCTGCCGAAAGAGGCTATCTTGACATTACCAAGCTTGAATCTATGACTGCAGTTTGCTCTGTCGGTCTTGATATGATTGTTGTTCCCGGTGATATTACACCTGAAATAATTTCTGCTATTATTGCTGATGAAGCAGCTATCGGTATGGTAAACACCAAGACAACAGCCGTAAGACTTATTCCTGCTATCGGCAAGAAAGCAGGCGATGTACTTGACTTTGGCGGATTATTGGGCAGAGGTCCGGTTATGCCTGTCAGAGCAGGTTCTCCCGAAACATTCATTCACCGTGGGGGAAGAATTCCTGCCCCGCTTCAGGCGCTTAAAAACTAACAAGATGTGTGTTTATCCAAAGGCACTCACCTTAATTGAATACTTATTAAATCCGGAGGTGTTAATTTGGAAAATATGATTAAAAAAATTGTTGACGCTGACAATGAAGCAAAAACTCTGGAACAGAACGCTCTGAAAGAAAAAGAAGAGCTTGAAAAGCAGATTGAAGATGAAGCAAAGCAAATATATGACAAATATATGAGTGAAGCAGAAGAAACAGTCAGACGAAACAATGTAAATGAAGAAAACAAAGCAAGACAGCAGCTTATTGAAATTCAAAAAAAGCAGAATTCCGTAAAAATAAAGCTGCAGGCAGACTTTGACCGCAACAGCGATAAGTGGGTCGATGAAATTGTCAGCCGTGCTCTTGCAGAGTAGAAAATCAAATTTTTCTTAGGAGGTGTGTGAATGTCAGTTACTTCTTATGCTGTGCTTACAAAGGCAAGGTCTAAATTCGGCAAAAGACTTACTGAAAAGGATTACAGCAGTCTGCTTGCCTGTCAGAATGTCGCAGAGGTTATGTCGTATCTGAAATCGTATACACACTACTCAGAGGCACTTCGTAATATTAATGAGCGTGATGTGCACCGTGGAAGACTTGAGGCGTTGCTCAGACAAAATCTTTTTTATGAATTTACTTCTATGTGCAGATATGATACCGGTCTGGGAACAGGTTTTTCGGAATTTGTCATTCAGAGCATTGAGGTTGAACAAATAGTCAGATTTCTGGTACTTCTCAACTCAAACTCAACAGACAAATTCATATATCAGTTTCCTGCATACTTTATGAAGCATACAAGCATTGAAATAGATAAGCTTGCAAATGCTAAAAACTACGATGAGTTTCTGAAAGTTATTTCAAACTCACAATACTACAACATACTTAAGGAATTTTCACAGGATGAAAAAGAACGGCTTCCTGTTTCTACAATAGAAAACAAACTTATCGAGTATGTTTATAAAAATGTAATTGATTTGATTACAAAACGCACAAGAGGTCAGGAACAGCAGGAGCTTATTTCATTGTTCCACTCAATTATTGACTATGATATTTTTTCAAGAATCCTGCGACTGAAAAAATACTATAACCTTTCCCCCGATGTGATTAAGGAAAATCTTTTTATAAAGTATTGCAGCATAAGCCCCAAGGTCATTGATATGATGTGCAGGGCTGAGTCGTCTGCCGAGGTATTCTCAATTATGCAAAGTACGCATACGGGAAAATTGATTGACAAGATTGGCTATGTCTTTGCAAGCGACATCACACCAAGGGTAAAGTACAGACTTGCACGAAAGAATATGCACTTTTCAAACAATCCATCTGTTGTTATGATTTCATATGTGTTTGTCACCGAAACCGAGCTGATGAATGTTATCAGCCTGATTGAGGGCATCAGATATAAATTAGACAGCAAAACAATACAGTCTATGCTTATTTACAGTTAAAACTACACATTAAGCATAAATAAAGAGGTGATCTAAATTTGGCTGTATCAACTATGCAGGCGGTTAATGTCATCGGTCTGACAAAGGACGTTGATGATGTTATTACAATTCTCGGCGAATCGGGAGTTTTCCATCCCGATGATGTTTCAAATTTTTATAGCGACATCAAGAATTTTACTCACCTGCAAACAAAAAACATCTATGCAGATCCTCTTACCAATTTAAAAGCGTCTTTAGGACTTACAAAAAAACAATTTCCGCTTGTTAATGTTGCGGATTTTAATCCTTCTATTGAAGAAATCAACATTTTTGTAAACAAGCTGGTTGCTGATATTGGCGAGCTGGTAGATGACAGGGAGTTTATTGCCGAACAGCTTATTGAAGCAAAGGAAAATCTTAACGAAACCAGTCACTTTGTAGGACTTGGTGTTGAAATAGAAAAAGTTCTTAAGCTCAAATACCTTAACTGTAGATTCGGCAGATTGCCAAAGGAAAGCTATGACAAGCTTTTGGCATATAAAGACAATCCTTTTGTTGATTTTACGATTTGTACTGAGGACAAAAGCCATTTTTGGGGCGTTTACTTTGCCCCTATTGACAAAGAAAGTGAAATTGACAGAATTTTCTCGGGATTGTACTTTGAAAAAAGCGATGTAATCGGCGTAAACCACACACCGAGGGAGCATCTTGAAAAGCTCCAAAAACTTATCCCCATTCTTGAAGATAAGCTGAAAGAAGCAGAAACAAGAATTGATAAATATATTAATCAGTTCTACGATAGAATATTAAAATATTTATCAAAGCTTGAAGAGCTTTATATGTATTCAAGAATAAGAACAAAAGCTTTGCAGTATGAAAAGAGCTTTATTATTGTCGGCTGGGTACCGACAGAATTTGCAAAGCAGCTGAAGCGCAGACTGCATAAAATTAAAAGTGTAAGTCTTGACTTTACTGATGCAAAGAAAGAAATAAAAAAATCACCGCCGGTTAAACTTAAAAACTGTTTTCTTGCAAAACCGTTTGAGTTCTATACAGAAATGTACGGCGTACCGAAATATAATGAAATTGACCCGTCTTTATTTATTGCAATCACATATATTATTATATTCGGCATAATGTTTGCCGACCTCGGACAGGGCATCTGCGTATCTGTTGTCGGACTTTTTATGTGGAAGATAAAAAAGATGAAGATTGGCAAAATCCTATTCCCCTGCGGAATATCATCTGCATTTTTCGGAACTGTTTTCGGAAGTGTATTTGGTTTTGAAGAAGCTCTCAATCCCTTGTACAAGGCACTTTTCGGGCTTGACGAAAAACCGATTAATGTAATGCAGTCTGACTCAATTATTATGATTTTGCTGACCGCTGTCGGAATCGGCGTAACGCTTGTAATTGTTGCTATGTGCCTTAATGTTTATAGTTCTTTAAAACAAGGTGACATCGGCAAAGCGTTGTTCGGCTCAAGCGGTGTTGCAGGAATTATATTCTATGGCTCAATTATATTCGGCGTTGCAGGACAGCTTGTTCTGGGACTTAATGTGCTTACTCTTCCGTATATTATCGGATTAATAATTGTCCCATATCTGCTGATTTTCTTCGGAGAACCGCTGGGTCTGCTTATACGCAGAGAAAAGGACTGGCAGCCCGAAAGCTGGGGCGGATATATTATGGAGCATCTGATTGAGTCAATTGAATTTCTGCTTGAATATGTTACAAACACCGTCAGCTTTTTGAGAGTAGGTGCTTTCGTACTTGTTCACGCAGGTATGATGATGGTTGTCTTTGTACTGGCAGAAACAGCAGGTGCTGTTGCATACTGGCCTGTTGTTGTATTTGGTAATGTGTTTGTTATGGTTTTAGAAGCACTGCTTGTTGCCATTCAGGTATTGCGTCTTGAATATTATGAAATGTTCAGCCGTTTTTACTCCGGTGAGGGCAGGCCTTATGAACCTGTAAAATTAAATCTTGATTAATTTTTTGGAGGTAAAGATTATGTTATTCAATTTAATTATGTTAGCTGTACCCGTTGTATTTCTGATGGCTTCCGCTATTCTTGCCGTAAAGGCATTTGAAAGAGGAAAAAGCAGAAAGAAAACTGTATTAACTCAGATTTTCTCATTTGCCGCTGTATTTGCTTTCTGTATGGTATGCCCTATGGTAGCAAGTGCCGCAACAGGCGATGCAGCAGCCGTTGCTTCAAACGGTATGGCTGACGGTCTTGCATACATTGGTGCAGCCCTTGCAACAGGTCTTTCATGTATCGGCGGCGGTATTGCCGTTGGCAACGCTGCTCCTGCCGCTATCGGAGCTACAAGCGAAGATCCGAAGGCATTCGGTAAAGCAATCATCTTTGTTGTACTTGGTGAAGGTATTGCCATATACGGTATGCTCGTTTCTATCCTTCTTATCTTTGCAAGATAATTTACGGAAATCCGTATTTTACAGAGGATTTGATACATTATGAAATTTTTTCTTATAAGTGATAATGTTGATACTAAGATTGGTATGCGTTTTGCCGGCATTGAGGGTGTCGTTGTTCATGAAGAGGATGAAGTACGCCGTGAGCTTACTCAGGCTATGGAACGTGACGACATCGCCGTAATTCTTATGACAGAACATCTTGTTTCTCTCTGCCCCGACCTTATTTATGACCTTAAGCTCAACAGAAAGCAGCCGCTTATTGTTGAAATTCCTGACCGTCACGGAAACGGACGAACAAAGGACAGTATTACAAAATATGTTCAGGAAGCAATCGGCGTAAAGCTTTAAAATCACTAATATTTTTATCTGAGAGGTTATTTATATGGAAAATACCGCAAAAACAGATAACTTTCTTAAAGCCATAAAAAAATATGCAGAAGAACAGCGTCATTCAATTCAGATTGAAGTTGAACATATTAAGGAAGAAAAGCTTAAGAAAGCACACGAAAAAGGCAAACTTGACAGTGAAAAGTACATCAGCGACAAGCTTGAAGCAAAGAAAAATGAAGAAACAAGCAAGGTTGCAAAGCTTATGCAGGAAGGTCAGAAGGAACTTTTCCTCACCCGCTGCGAAATGACTGAAAAGGTATTTAAAAAGGCAGAAGAAAAGCTAATTAAATATACGCAAACTGATGAATACGCACAAAAACTGATTGACAGTGCAAAAGCTATTTCAGAAATCTTCGGAAACAAAAATTGCACTTTAAGTATCAGTGAAAAAGATTTTGGCAGTGCAGACAGAATTTCAGCTGTCTTTTCAGGCAAAGCAGAGATAACTGCTGACAAATCAATAAAAATCGGCGGTATCAGAGGTTATTGCTTCACACTGAACATTATTGCTGACGAAACGCTCGATTCAAAACTTGCCGCTCAAAAAGAGTGGTTTGTGAAAAATTCAAATCTGAGTGTACTCTGATGTCTGCCAATTTCGACCGAAAGAGATGATAAACAATGGAAAACAACAATGTTATATATGGCATTAACGGTCCTGTTGTTACTGTAAAACAAGCTGACTGCTTTGAAATGATGGAAATGGTTCATGTAGGAAAGCAGAAGCTTGTAGGCGAGGTTATCGGAATTACAGATGACCTTACTACAATTCAGGTTTATGAGGAAACAACGGGACTTAAACCGGGAGACCCTGTCACCGGCACAGGTGCGCCTATGAATGTACTTTTGGGTCCCGGCATTATTGACAATATCTTTGACGGTATTGAACGGCCGCTTAAGGCAATTGAAGAGCAGGCAGGCGCTTTTATTAACAGAGGTGCTGCTGTTTCGTCACTCGACGACCAAAGGTTGTGGAATGTCACACTTAAAGTTAAAGTCGGCGACAAAGTATGCGGCGGTCAGATTTATGCAACCCTGCCTGAAACCCCTATTATTGAGCACAGACTTATGGTTCATCCCGATCTCTGCGGTGAAATAGTAAAGGTTATGCCTGACGGAGAATATAAGATTTTTGATACAGTCGCCGTTTTAAAAGACGACGAGGGCACAGAACATAACCTCACGCTTTGCCAGCAGTGGCCTATCAGAACAGCACGTCCTGTCAAAGAAAGGCTTGCACCCACTGTTCCACTGATTACCGGACAGCGTGTAATTGACACACTGTTCCCTATTGCAAAGGGCGGTACAGCCGCAATTCCGGGCGGATTCGGTACGGGCAAAACTATGACTCAGCACCAGCTTGCCAAGTGGTGCGACGCTGACATAATCATCTATGTAGGCTGTGGTGAGCGTGGTAATGAGATGAGTCAGGTGCTTGAAGAGTTCTCGGAACTTATCGACCCAAAGTCGCAGCGTCCTATGACCGACAGAACCGTACTTATTGCAAATACTTCAAATATGCCTGTTGCGGCTCGTGAGGCTTCAATTTATACAGGAATTACACTCGGTGAATATTACCGTGATATGGGCTATCATGTTGCTATGATGGCTGACTCAACCTCACGTTGGGCAGAGGCTCTGCGTGAAATCTCAGGCCGTCTTGAAGAAATGCCTGCCGAAGAAGGCTTTCCTGCCTATTTGCCGTCACGTCTTGCAGAGTTTTATGAAAGAGGCGGTCGTGCTGATGTTCTGAGCGGCGGCGAAGGTTCTGTTACACTTATTGGTGCAGTTTCACCTCAGGGCTCTGACTTTTCCGAGCCTGTAACTCAGAACACAAAGCGTTTTACCCGCTGTTTCTGGGCACTCGACAAATCACTTGCTTATTCAAGACACTACCCGGCTATAAACTGGATGGATAGCTACAGCGAATATTTTAACGACCTTGACCCTTGGTTCAGACAGAATCTCGGCGACGATTTTGTTGAATACAGAAACAGAATCAGTGCTCTTCTTCAGGAAGAAAGCTCGCTGATGGAAATTGTTAAGCTCATAGGTGCAGATGTTCTCCCTGACGACCAGAAGCTGGTTATCGAAACGGCAAAAACTATCCGTGTCGGATTTTTACAACAGAACGCTTTCCACGCAGATGATACATTTGTGCCTCTTGAAAAGCAAAAGGCTATGATGAAAACTATACTTCATCTTCATACAAAAGCAAAAGAGATTGTTGCAAAGGAAATTCCTTTGAGTAAAATTATCAACCTTGGTCTGTTTGATAAACTCAACAAGATGAAGTACGATATTCCGAACAGCAAGCTTGAAATGTTTGATGAATACATCAAAGAAATTGACGAAAAGCTTGCCGCATTTTCAAAGTAAGGAGGAAACGCAGTTATGATTATAGATTATGTAGGCGTTAAGGAAATAAACGGTTCGCTTATCGTAATGGACGGCGTAAAGGGCGTTTCCAACGAAGAAATTGTTGACATCCGCCTTGATAACGGTACTATCCGTCAAGGCAGGGTTGTTCAGATTGAAGGCGAAAAAATTGTTGTGCAGGTATTTGAGGGCACAAGAAGAATCAGCCTGAAAAACACAAGAACACGACTGACAGGGCATCCTATGGAAATGCCTTTGTCACCTGAAATTATCGGCAGAGTGCTTAACGGCTCCGGCAAGCCGATTGACGGACTCGGCGATATTTTTCCTGTAAAGCGTGCAAACATTAACGGCACCCCGATAAACCCTGTATCCCGAATTTATCCTAAGAACTATATTAACACGGGCATTTCAACTATTGACACATTGATGACGCTTATCAGAGGTCAGAAGCTGCCTATCTTCTCGGGCTCGGGTATGAAGCACAATGATCTGGCGGTTCAGATTGTTCGTCAGGCAAAAATCAGCGGTGCAGACAGCACAAACTTTTGCGTTGTATTTGCCGCAATGGGCGTTCAGAAGGATGTCGCCGACTACTTCAAGAGAAGCTTTGAAGAAAGCGGAGTACTTTCAAGAGTTGTTATGCTTTTGAATCTTTCAAATGACCCTATTATCGAAAGAACTCTTACTCCCAGATGCGCACTTACAGTCGCAGAATACCTTGCGTTTGAGCTTGATATGCATGTTCTTGTCATTATGACTGATATGACGTCATATGCGGAGGCTCTGCGTGAATTTTCATCCTCGAAAGGAGAAATTCCGGGCAGAAAAGGCTATCCCGGCTATCTTTATTCGGATCTTGCGTCTATTTATGAACGTGCAGGTATGATTAAGGGTAAAAATGGCTCTGTTACACAGATTCCTATTCTTACAATGCCAAATGACGATATTACACACCCTATTCCTGACCTTACGGGATATATAACGGAGGGGCAGATTGTTCTTGACCGTTCATTACAGGGACAGGGATTTTATCCTCCTGTTAATGTACTGCCGTCGCTTTCCCGTCTTATGAAGGACGGCATTGGCGAAGGATATACAAGAGCAGACCATCAGGCGCTTGCCAATCAGCTTTTTGCATCATATGCAAAGGTTATTGATGCACGTTCACTTGCGTCTGTTATCGGCGAAGAGGAGCTTTCTCCTACCGATAAAAAGTATATTGAATTTGGCAAGCTGTTTGAAAACAGATTTGTCAATCAGGGCTTTAACGAAAACAGAAGTATTGAGCAAAGTCTTGACCTCGGCTGGGAGCTTTTGTCAACTCTGCCAAGAACCGAACTTGACCGTGTGGATGACGCAATTCTTGATAAGTATTACAAGGGTTAATTTTTAAAGGAGTTTGAGTAAATATGGCTGTTCAGGCAGTACCTACAAAAGGTAATCTGATGAATACAAAAAAGTCTCTTTCGCTTGCAAGAAACGGCTATGAACTGCTTGACAGGAAGCGTAATATTCTTATCAGGGAAATGATGACACTGATTGACCACGCAAATGCAATTCAGCAAAAGATTGACGACGCCTATGCAGAAGCATATATCGCACTGCAAACTGCCAATGTGACGAATGGCTTTTGTGAGGATATTTCAAATTCTATCCCCTATGATGATACGCTCAGGCTTGATTCAAGAAGCGTTATGGGTGTTGAAATTCCGATTCTCACAAAGGAAAGCCTTGAAAATCACAGCTTTTTGCATTATGGATTACAGGATACCAACTCTGCAATCGACAAGGCTTACATCAAATTTACAGAAGTTAAGAACCTTACAGTTGAGCTTGCTGAGATTGAAAACAGCGTTTACAGACTTGCTGACTCAATTAAAAAAACTCAGAAGCGCGCTAATGCCCTGAAAAACATTATGATTCCGAAATTTGAGGAAACCGTAAAGTTTATTACCGACGCACTTGATGAGAAAGACAGAGAGGAATTCAGCCGTCTTAAGGTTATTAAAAAGAAAAAGCAAAAAGATGCCGCTGTTCAGAAAGCAAAGGAAGAGCAAACGGCATAGCAGCCGGTGGGCTGCATTTATCCGGGCAGACAGCACCATATATAAACGCACTTTTTACCCGATTATTTACAAACTGTTTATATCAGTTTTTCCTGTCAGTCGGTGGACTGCACTTGTCCGACTGTTTACCAAACAGTTTAAATAAAATAAATACAGAGCAGTTGAATTAATCAGCTGCTCTTTTTCCTTGCGCTATATTTCTTTGAGAGAATATTCTGTTAATGCTGTTCAAAACATTTTTCTTATCTGCGCTCCATAAAGGAGCAACAAGAAGCTTTTTGTCGCCGTCGCCCGTAATGCGGTGAATGACGACATTTTGGGGCAGAATTTCAATGCAGTCACACAATATGTCAATGTATTCTTCAATCGTAAGTGCCTTGAATTTTCCTGCGTTATAATCATCAAGCAAATCAGTATCTTTAAGAATATGAAGCAATTGTAATTTTACTCCGTCTGTCCTCTCACCCACATACTTAACCGTTTCAAGCATCATCTCTTTGCTCTCATTCGGCAAACCGAGAATAATATGAGTTATTACATTAATGCCTATGCTGTGAAGATTTCTGACCGTTGTGTCATATACTTCAAGTTCATATCCCCTGCGGATATAGTCTGACGTCTGCTTATGAATTGTCTGCAAACCAAGCTCTACCCATACGGGCTTTATTCTGTTAAGCCTGTCAAGCAGTGCAAGCACATCATCACCAAGGCAATCGGGACGTGTCGCAATGGAAAGCGCAACTATTTCGTCCCCCTCTATCGCCTGTGTAAATATTTTTTCAAGATACTCAACACTTGCATATGTATTTGTAAAGGGCTGAAAGTATGCAATAAACTTACAGCAGTCGGTCTTTGCCTTAATTCTTTGCTTTGCCTGTTCTATTTGATTTTTAATGTCAAGTATGGCACTTGCGGCAAACTCGCCCGAACCCCCTCTGCTGCAAAAAATACAGCCCCGTGTGTCAATAGTACCGTCACGGTTGGGACAGGTCATACCGCCGTTTAAGGAAATTTTGTAAACTTTTTCACCAAATGTTGATTTAAGATATTCGTTTAAAGAATAATATCGCATAATTATCTACCAATAAAAAATGTACAATTTTGATTAAATTTATAATAGCAGGCAAAAATAAAACGGCTTAAAAATAATAAAGACCGACAGTTGAAAATCGGTCTTTAAAAGAGGAGAAATCTATGAAAACAAAAAAATTTATCTTGCAATCTCTGTTTGCTGTATTTTTTATTGTGATTACATTATAACGTGATAATGTGACAGCTTTTTGAATAGTAAAGTAATGATTCGTGAATTTTTTATAGATTTCCCGTGATTAACAACATCATAATCATCTAAATATTTCCATATTAGAATTATACAATTCGTTTCTTGTTATATCGACATCATATTCAACATTGTATTTATTAAATAATGCAGACACAAAAAGATTTGGATTGACATTGTCTGTACTGCCTGCGGAAAGTGTAATGTCAAGTTGTGCAAAGTCAAACATTTCAGTTACTTCATAGTTTTTGACAGCCGACTTTATGTCAACAGTTTTAAGCATTTTCTTTTTTGTTCTCTTCTCAATTTCTATTGAATCCTGAAACAGCAATTCATTAATCTGCTCGCAAATTAATTTAGAGCTTGTCCTGTCATCGCCTATTTTGAGTGTGAAATTTGCAAAGGCAATCTTGCCTGCTTTCATAACAGGTTCAGTGACCTTAAACACTCTTATTCCCCTTGGCAGACAGTCATTGAGTTTTGAAATTATTTCTTCAAAAGAATATTCATCATCTTCAAGCTTTACGTCCATACATTCGTTCACTCCTCTGAATCCAAGAGATAACGGAAGAGGAAAGGTTGCAAACGGATGCGGATTGAAGCCCTCTGTATGCCAGATTGGAATACGGCTCTTATGCAGAGCACGCAGCATACAGCGATTGAGGTCAAGATGCGAAATATACCGGCATTCAAAGTCCTTTTTAAACCATATTCTTACGTTTTTCAAAGCACACACCCTTTCCGTATTTTGCTGCACCGCAGTTATTGCACTTCAAACGGCAATGCGGCGTTGTCGTATTTTCATAAGCCTTTTTACATTCTTTGATAAGATAATCTTTGGTTACACCATAGTCGATGTGATCCCAAGGCAGAATTTCATCAAAGCTTCGGCGGCGATTTGCATAAAAAGCAGGGTCAATGCCGCATTCTTCAAAAATTTCAAGCCACTTGTCAAGGTCAAAACAGTCGTTCCAGCCGTCAAAATGAAAGCCTCTTTCACAGGCAAGCTCCATTGCTTTGCAGAGCTTTCTGTCTCCTCTGGCAAAAACAGCTTCAAGATAGCTTGTACTTGCATCATGGTAGTTAAACTGAATTTTACGTGTTGTAATGCTTTCCTTGACGTGCTGCTGCTTGTTTGCAAATTCATCACGGGTATCCTGCGGCTCCCACTGGAACGGAGTAAACGGCTTAGGTACAAAGCAGGAAGCCGAAACTGTAACACGCACTGACTTTCCCTTTGGCTTGTTCGGACATTGATAGTAGGTATCCACAACCTTTTGACCGAGATTCGCAATGTCGGCAACATCGTCATAGGTTTCAGTCGGCAATCCAATCATAAAGTACAGCTTAACGGTTGTCCAGCCGCCCTCAAAAGCTGTGGCGCAGGTTTTAAGCAGTTCACTCTCTTCAACATTTTTATTTATAACATCACGCATACGCTGACTGCCTGCCTCAGGAGCAAAGGTCAGACCGCTTTTTCGCACTGTCTTAATTTTATTCATAATTTCATCGGTGAAACCGTCAACACGAAGTGACGGCAGAGAAATGCTCACTTTTTCATCTTTGCTCCACGCTGTCAGCCTTTCAAGAAGGGGTACAATTTGGCTGTAATCGCTTGAACTTAGTGATGATAGTGAAACCTCGTCATAGCCTGTGTTGTTACATAGATTGTGGCATTGCTCGTCTATAACCTCGGGCGATTTTTCACGAACGGGACGATATATAAAACCAGCCTGACAAAAACGGCAACCACGGATACAGCCCCTGAAAATCTCCTGAACAGCCCTGTCGTGAACAATCTCAATATTCGGAACAACGAAATTTTCGGGATAGTAAACATCATCCATCTCGGGCATTATACGTTTGTGAATAACAGAAGGTGCATCACAATTCGGAGTAAAAGATTTGATAGTACCGTCCTCGTTGTACTCCACGTCATAAAGTGACGGCACATATACTCCCTCAATATGAGAAGCAAGCTGTAAAAATTCCTGCTTGCTCTTGCCCTCGTCACGGCACTTTCTGTAAAGCTCAATAACCTCGAGGTCAACCTCTTCGCCCTCGCCAATAAAAAATAAATCTACAAAATCTGCAATCGGTTCGGGATTGCAGGCACACGGACCTCCTGCGCACACAATATTTTTAAGTTCTTTACGATCGCATGACTTAATCGGAATATTACCCAGCCTGAGCATATTGAGCATATTTGAAAAGCTCAGCTCATATTGAAGGGTAAATCCTATAAAATCAAATTCCGATATAGGATCACCGCTTTCAAGGGCATACAGCGGGATTTTATGCTCAATCATAAGCTCTTCCATATCAGTCCAAGGTGCAAATACTCTTTCACACCAAATGTAGGGCACTTTATTGAAAAGCCCGTAAAGAATTTTCATTCCGAGATGTGACATTCCTACCTCGTATGTATCGGGAAAACAAAAAGCAAAGCGAACATCAACATCCTTTTTGTCCTTGATAACCTCGTTAAGCTCACCGCCGACATACCGTCCCGGCTTCTGAACCTTTAAAAGCAGTCTTTCAACTTCCTTGCTTATCATAAAACATACCTCATAATTCCATTATCAAAAATTATCTCTCTTCATTACAAGCGACATTATCAGATAAAAACAAACTGCAAGCAGTGAAAAATTATATTTTGTCTGAAAAAGCAGTATAAATCCCAGTACCGCAATCGGAAATATAAAAATAAACGTCAGTATATTAACTGTCTTTTGTGCTTTACCGCCGTCAAACTTTCTGCAAAACAGTAAATACAACAGCTGTCCCCCGTCAAGGGAAAGCACCGGGAGCATATTGAAAAGTCCCAAAAACAGATTTACTATTGAAAAAGAGAGAAATATATCGTTACAGAATAAGTATAACAGATAACCGATAATAAAACAAATAAAATTAGCAAAAGGTCCAAAAAAAATTATTATTATGTTTTGAAAAAGAGTTCTGCTGTTGCGGTTATTGTCAGATATGGTAATCTCAAACAGCGAAATTTTTATTTCACGTGGAAAATCACCAAACAATGCAAAGGGGATTAAGTGCCCTGCTTCATGGATTAAAACCGATAAAAAGCAGGTAACAAATCCGACAAATGCATTCGTAACCAAACAAATGGCGCACACACAAATAAGCGTGTAAGAAATCTGAATATTAGTGTTATGTATTTTCAGCTTCATCCTGAGTAGATACTCCAAAAATGCTGTTAAAGTCAAAATTCCGACTTTCATCAAAAACTGCCGAACTGTTCAGATTTGTGTAATACCATTCTCTTGCTGATTCGTATATCTCTCCGCCTATGCTTTTGAGTGCAAATGCCGCAAATGCCGCAACAAGACAAATGACAAGCTGAATTGTAATCAAAAGCTGCTTTGGTGCGTCTTTTTTCTTTTTAGGAAGCTCATTAATTTCTTCATCAGAATTATATTCCTGATCAAATTCGTCAATATCATAACTGATGCGGTGAGGATATTCAGCATCAGTCACACTTTGCCAACCCTCATCATATGTAATTGTATTTTTGTTGTTATCATTCAAAAAAATCACCTCAGTACAAGTATATGCCTGAGGTGATTAATAATTAACTTTATAATTATCTTCTTTTTTTATGGATTGCCTTATATATTGTTAATATAGCAAACATCATTATTATACCGGTAATCACACCTGAAAAATCAAGCAGCACATCGGTTATCATTCCTGCTCTGCCGGGAACATTCAACTGAATTGTTTCATCTATAACCGAAGTAAAAAGTCCTGCAAACAATATATGCGGAAAAAATTTATACGGTTTTGCTTTGTCAAACGAATAGGCAGTGTTCATCAACATTATTCCTATTGCAGAATATTCGGTAAAATGTGCAAGCTTTCTGACAATATGATCAGTTAATTCAATATTAATGCCCAAACAATTAAGTATATTCTGAAATAATCCCATAGTGGCTTCGCTTTCAGCGCCCGAAACATCAGACGGCATTGAAGAATGAATAAAAGCAAAGGCAATAAGCGATGATGTAATTAAAATCATAACAATTCTGAATATAAAACTACTTTTATCTTTGTTCATTAAATCACTCCATAATCATATTTTATCAAATTCATTATATTTGTCAATTGTTCACCTAAAAATCATTAATACGAAAAATTGAGCCATTAATTTATTGTGTTGAATGGTAAATTTTTATTGAAATAATCTTTTCTATCTGTTATACTTAAAATTGTATGTAGATAACCTATGAAATAAAATATTAAGGAGTAACTTATGTGGTATTTAATTGTTTTTTTAGTATCAATGGTTCCGCTGATTGAACTCAGAGGTGCTATTCCAATCGCAGTTGCGAACGGGCTGAATCTTTGGATTTCTTATGTAATCTGCATTATCGGCAATATGATTCCGGTTCCTATAATATACCTTTTTGCAAGAAAAGTACTTGTTTGGGGTGCTGACAAAAAATACATTGGCAGATTTTTCAGATTTTGTCTTGAAAAAGGCGAAAAGGGCGGCAAAAAGCTTGAAGCAAAAGCAGGAAGAGGTCTATTCATTGCGCTTATGCTGTTTGTCGGTATTCCGCTTCCGGGTACAGGTGCGTGGACAGGAACACTTGCTGCAAGTATTCTTGATATGGGCTTTAAAAAAAGTATTGTTGCCGTAATTTTAGGCGTGCTTATGGCAGGCATCATTATGGGCGTTGCTTCAATTCTTGTGGCAAACGGCATTAATACAATTTTTGCTCCTTAACAAATAAATTTACAGGCAGCGTTTGCTGCCTTATTTTTTAGGTGGAAGTTTTATGGAATATTTTGACGCCGTAATTATCGGCGGCGGTGCGGCGGGACTTATGTGCGCAATCTCGGCAAAACAAAAGAACGCTGACAAAAAAATTGCAATAATTGAAAAAAACGAAAGAGTCGGTAAAAAACTGCTTGCAACAGGCAACGGCAGATGCAACCTGACAAATCAAAATATAAATACTGACAAATATTTCGGTTCATTTACAAAAAAATCCGAATATATTTATAAAGAATACACTTTGGAACATTTACTTGATATTTTTAATGATCTTGGACTTATGACATACGCTGACAGTGAGGGCAGATACTATCCCTTCTGCCGACAGGCAAGTGCTGTACTGGATGTTCTGCGTTTTGCGTGTGACAGGCTGAGTGTTGAAATTTTTTTAAGTCAGAGTATAAGAACGCTAAAAAAGCAGAATAACAGTTTTATAATTAAAACGAATGAAAAAGAATTTCGCTCCGATAAGCTTGTTATTGCATGCGGTTCAAAGGCAGCACCGAAGCTTGGCGGAAGTGCAAGCGTCACCGACTATCTGAAAAATTTCGGACACAAGGTAATTCCTTTTTCCCCTGCTTTGTGCCCTGTAAAGGTCAGATCAAATGTTCTTAAATCTCTTAAAGGGATTCGTGCAACTGCACTTGTCACTCTTTTTGACAAAAACAAAAATAAAATAAAATCTGAACACGGTGAAATACAATTTTCCGATAACTCATTATCCGGTATTTGTATTTTTAATCTGTCTGTTTATGCTCAGAAGGGCGATGTAATCCGACTTGACCTTTTGCCGGATATTGCTTTTTCAGATTTATATAATATTCTTTTAAAGCATAAAGTGTTGTTTTTAAAACAGGCACTTGACAATCTCTTTACAGGTATATTACAAAAAAGGCTTTCGCAGGCAGTGCTTAAGATAAGCGGCTTAAGCGATTTTTCGTGCATTTGTGAAAACATAAGTGACAAACAGATAAGAGACTTATGCAGAACTGTAAAATCAATGGAATTTGAGATAACGGAAAAAGAAAGCTTTGAAAAGGCTCAATGTGCACTGGGCGGTGCACACGGAAGTCAGATTGACGAAAAAACTATGCAGAGCAAAATTGTAAAAGGACTTTACATTGTTGGCGAGGCTGTAGATATTTGCGGTGAATGCGGAGGCTACAATCTGCATTTTGCATTTTCAAGCGGTCACTTGGCAGGAGAAAATTTATGATAAGGATAAACAATATTCGTCTTCCTCTTGACTATACAGACAGTACTATAAGAAGGAAGATTTCAAAACAACTCAGAATTGACGAGAATGCAATTAAAAGCTGTAACATTTTCAGGCGTTCAATAGACGCACGAAAAAAGGATAACATCTGTTTTCTTACATCTGTTGATGCTGAGCTTAACATCAACGAGGATAAAATTTTAAAAAAGTGCAACGGTACTCAAGCGGTAGCTCCTTATCACTATAATGTTCCAAAGTGGAAGGGCGGAGCAAAACCCGTTATAGTAGGTTCGGGTCCCGCAGGTCTTTTTTCTGCACTCATTCTTGCTCAGAGCGGAGCAAAGCCAATTTTGATTGAGCGTGGAAAAGATGTTGACAGACGAACAAACGATGTTAATGCTTTCTGGGCAACCGGAAGGCTAAATACGAAATCTAATGTTCAGTTTGGTGAGGGCGGAGCAGGCACGTTTTCGGACGGAAAGCTGAATTCGGGCACAAAGGACGCACGTCAGCGCAAGGTACTTGAAGAGTTTGTTTCTCATGGTGCACCGGAGGAAATTCTTTACAATGCAAAACCACATATCGGCACTGATAAGCTGAAAATCACCGTAAAAAATATTCGTGAAGATATAATCAGACTCGGCGGTACAGTTATGTTTGAAACACAGCTGATTGACTTCAAAACGAAAGACGAAAATATAATTTCAGCCGTTGTAAGCAAGGAAGGCAAAACCGAATTTATTGATACCGACAGCATTATTCTTGCTATAGGTCACAGTGCAAGAGATACCTTTGAGATGCTGTATGATAAAAAGATACCTATCGAAGCAAAATCATTCTCGGTTGGCACCCGTATTGAGCATTTGCGAGAGCAGATTGACCGTTCACAATACGGAAAGTTTGCAGGCAACAAACGACTCGGTGCGGCGAATTACAAGATGAATGTGCACCTTGAAAACGGCAGAGGCGTTTATACTTTCTGTATGTGTCCCGGCGGCAAGGTCGTAAATGCGTCAAGCGAGGACGGACGACTTGTCACAAATGGTATGAGTGAATTTGCAAGAGATGAGGTCAATTCCAATTCAGCACTGCTTGTAGGTGTAAGTCCAAATGACTTTGCAGGTGAGCACCCACTTAAATGTATGCACTTTCAGCGTGAGCTTGAGGAAAAGGCATTTATCCTTGGGGGAGAAAACTACACTGCACCCGTTCAGCGAGTTACTGACTTCTTAGAAGGACATAAAAGTAAACATCTGGGCGAAGTTATACCAAGTATCGGTCCGAATTATCTGCTTACGGACATAAGTGCAATTTTTCCGGACTATATCACAATGTCATTAAAACAAGGAATTATAAATATGGGGAAAAAACTAAAAGAATTTGACAACGGTGATGCTGTTCTGACTGCTGTCGAAAGCAGAAGTTCCTCCCCTATACGAATTCTGCGCAATAATGAAACCCTTGAAAGCGTTGGCGTTAAAGGACTTTATCCATGCGGAGAAGGTGCGGGCTATGCAGGCGGAATTATATCTGCTGCTGTTGACGGAATAAAGTGTGCCGAAAAATTAATTGAAAAAAGTCAATTATAATTCTGAAACAGAATATTATTTTATAAAAGTAAAAGCGACATCATTTGATGCCGCTTTTTTTCAGTATGAAAATTTCAATTTATCCCTTTACAGCGCCTGCTACTACGCCCTCAATAATATATTTTTGACAAGCAAAGTAGAAAATTACAATTGGAACTATACTAAGCACAATAAGCGCCATAATGGCAGTTGTATCAGTATGACCGTAGCTGCCGTTCAGATACTGAATGTGAATAGGAATTGTCCTGTATGTCTTATCAAGAATAAGATAAGGAAGCAAATAGTCATTCCAGATCCACATAGTTTCAAGGATAGCAACCGAAATGAATGTAGGCTTCATAATAGGAAGTACTATTCCGAAGAAAGTTCTCATAGGACCAGCACCGTCAACATCAGCCGCTTCTTCAATTTCAATCGGAATTGATTTTACAAATCCCGAGAACATAAACACCGCAAGTCCTGCACCAAATCCAAGATAGATAATAAGGATACCCCAAGGTGTATTGAGACTAAGAGTGTCAGCAGTCTTTGAAAGTGTGAACATTACCATCTGGAATGGTACTACCATTGAAAAAATACAGAAGTAATAAATAATTTTACAAACAATTGTATTTGATCTCTGAATGTACCATGCGCACATTGATGTACACACCAGAATAAGAGCAACGCCGCCAACAGTAATAAAAAAGCTGCATACAATCGTTTTCCAGAACGGATAGTTACCATAGAACATACCCGAAATATAGCTTTGAAAACCTACAAAGGTTTCAGCAGTAGGGAACTCGAACGGTCCTGCACTGATACCTGCATTCGTCTTGAATGAATTCATAAATACAATGAAAACAGGTGCAACATAGAATACAGAAATTACCGTAAACAAAACAGTCAGTATTTTCATACCAAGAGTTTGCTTTTTCTTTTTTGGTCTTTCTTTTGCTTTCACTTTAGCCATTACTGCTGCACCTCTTTTCTTCTGGTGAAGTAGAGCTGTGCAAGGGCGATTACAACAACCAATACAAAGAATATAACGCCCTCCGCCTGACCAACACCGCGAGAGTTCTGATTTGCGTAAAATGTCTTATAAATATTCAGCGCCATCATTTCAGTCTGATAGACCATCGTTCCGCTTGATGACACAACACCGGGAGCACCGTTTGTGAGAGCAAGGTTCTGGTCAAACAGCTTAAATGAGTTTGTAAGGGTTAAGAATGTGCATATTGTAATGGACGGCATCATCATAGGCAGCGTTACACTTGTAAGCACCTGCTTTTTGCCTGCTCCATCAATTCGGGCTGCCTCATAAAGGTCAGCCGGCACACTCTGGAAGCCTGCTATATAAATTATCATCATATAGCCTGCCTGTTGCCAACACATAAGAATAACTAATCCCCAAAAGCCATATGTAGCGTCAAGTTCGATATTTGAACCGAAATTCTGAAGAATACCGTTAAAAATTAACTGCCAGATATAGCCAAGGATAATACCACCGACAAGATTTGGCATAAAGAATATCGTTCTGAAAACATTTGAACCTCTGATACCTAAAGTCAGAACATATGCAACAAAAAAAGCAATAAGGTTGATTAATATTACCGAAACAACAACAAATAGTGCTGTAAACCAAAACGACCTTAAAAAGCCCTCATTCTGAAATGCCTGAATATAGTTATCAAAACCTACAAATGTTGCATTACTTGTAGTTTTGAATTTGCAAAATGACAAATAAATACCATTAAAGAACGGATAAACAAAACCAATTATAAAAGCGGCAAGTGTTGGAAGAACAAATATGAGTGAGTAAATTTTACGTGCTCTTTTTTTGAACATAATCATTTGCCTTTCTTTTTTTACAAGAAAAGGGAGCGAAGCCGCCCCCTTTCCGAACATTTGCTTATAACCTTATTAAGTTTAGATTAATAAACCTGTAGAAAATCAGCCTGCATTTGCAGCAGCATACTCTGTTTTCCAACCGTCAACAAATGCCTTTACAACATCGTCCCATTCGCCTGTGCCTGCTGCATACTGAGTAAGAGCTGTACCAACACCGTTCTTCCAGTTTTCACTCGGCATAGTTGTGAAGTTCCAGCTTACAGGAGTTTTTCCGTTTGCGGTAAGTTCATTATCCAACTTTACAAATACATTAGTAGCTTCCTTAGCAGCTTTGAAAGGAATTACAAAGCCCATATCATCAGCAAGAGCAGTTGTTCCTACTTCGCTTGTTACACACCAGTTCATAAAGTCAAGAGTAGCAGCCTTATCATCTTCGCTTGCGTCTTTGTTTACACACCAGTAGTTCTCACAACCTGTGCAAAGACCCTGTTTAGATTCGTCGCCTACGCCAATATAAACAGGGAGCATACCAAGCTGATCATCAGTCATCTCAAATGTGCTCTTTGGATCCTTACCTGTGAGCATACCATACTCCCAGGTTCCGTTCTGATAGAACACAGCCTTGCCTGTTGCAAACTCTGTTTCAGCGTCTGAACCTGTTTTGTTAGCAAGGTCGCTGCCCTTGCATGTTGAATCTGTGATGTAAAGGTCAAAAATATTCTTGTAGTTGTCAAGGTATGTACCCTTGATTGCGTCTGTTGAAGAAATTCCTTCATCTTTATACTCAAAGTAAATTGGGAGGTTAGCAAGGTGTGTCTTGAATCTCCAGTCAGATGATGCTTCCATACCTGCAGATGTGAATGCACCGTCAACGCCGAGAGCTTCCTTGTTAGCCTGAATTTCATCAGCAACAGTCTTTAATTTCTCAAAGCTGTTGATTTCGTCGATTGATTTAACTGTAGCAAAGTCAGAATCGCAATACTTCTGAAGAAGAGTTTTGTTATAGATAATACCATATGTTTCGATTACATATCCAACACCGTAAACAGCGTCGCCGTCTTTAAGCGCATAATCCTGAGAAGTAAGCTGTGAATAAATATCGGACTTTGAAATATCCTCGCAGTAATCCTTCCAGTTAGCAAGACCTACAGGACCGTTTACCTGGAAGAGAGTAGGAGCCTCTGACTTATCCATTTCAGCAGTAAGTGTTTGCTCATATGTACCCTCAGCAGCAGTCTTAACTGTTACCTGAACACCTGTTTCCTCAGTGTACTTTGCAGCGAGATCCTGCCATGCTGCATCCTGCTCAGGCTTAAAGTTCAGATAATAAACCTTACCTTTTTTAGCATCTCCGCCTGTTGAGCCGCCCTGTGAAGAGCTTTCGCCACAGCCTGCAAGTGATCCTGCAGCCATAAGACCGGCAAGAGTAAGAGCAGCCACTCTTGTTACATTTTTTCTTTTCATTTGTTTCACCTTAATTTCTTTAAATTTATCCGGCATTGATACCGGACATTTA
>OLOI01000425.1_pt1 | contig 43054 bp, 41 predicted proteins | sample 1672131 | NCBI WGS metagenome assembly OLOI01 (sample SAMEA3136651, study PRJEB25190) | human gut metagenome
GCACATATCTTTATGACACCAGATCAGATCAAAGATGAGATCAAAGGTGTTGCAGCACTGATCGATCAGGTTTACAGCTTATTTGGATTTAAATATCATGTAGAGCTTTCTACACGCCCAGATGATAGTATGGGAAGTGACGAAGATTGGGAACTTGCAACAGAATCACTTCGTGCAGCCTTAGATGATCTTGGACTTGATTATGTAGTTAATGAAGGGGATGGAGCTTTCTACGGACCTAAGATTGACTTCCATTTAGAGGATTCTATCGGAAGAACATGGCAGTGTGGAACCATTCAGCTTGACTTCCAGCTTCCATTACGATTCGATCTTCATTACACAGGAGCTGATGGAGAGAAACATCGTCCAATCATGATCCATCGTGTTGCATTCGGATCTATCGAACGTTTCATTGGTATCTTGATCGAACATTTTGCAGGTGCTTTCCCTACATGGTTAGCTCCAGTGCAGGTTGAAGTGATTCCTATCTCTGACAAGCATTTAGATTATGCCACAAAAGTACTTGATACATTAAAGGCAGCAGGAATCCGTGCAGACATCGATACAAGAGCTGAGAAAATGGGATACAAGATCCGTGAAGCGCAGCTTCAGAAGATTCCATATATGTTAGTTGTTGGTGGAAAAGAAGAAGAAAACGAGGCTGTATCTGTAAGAAGCCGATTCAAAGGTGACGAAGGACAGATGAAGTTAGATGATTTCTTAGCTGGAATTAAAGAAGAAATCGCAAATAGAGAAAACCGTAAGGTTGAGAAAGAAGACTAGATATCAAATGAAAAGGAGGTACCACATTTGTGGAATACCTCCTTTTTTCTTTATATTCGTTCTAATAGTTCCTCAGGTTTCATAGCTGGTACTTTACTTTCGATAAAATCCTTGATATTATGAGTTACAATAAAGTCTACTTTCATTATTTGTATCAATCAATATTTTCATATTTTTCTGCACGGTTTGTAAGCTGTCAAGTAGGATTTGTGATATAATTGCAACTTTTTCTCAAAGAAACCTCTTGTAATATACCTAGGCAGGGTATATAATACCAATCGTAAAGGAGGAAACAATATGGAAGAAAAAAAAGAATGTTCTTGTCATCACAAGACAAAGGAACGTTCAGATAAAGAATATAAAGACCTTATTAATCGTCTAAGCCGTATTGAAGGACAAGTTCGAGGAATAAAAAAGATGGTAGAGAACGATACTTATTGCACGGACATCTTAGTTCAGGTATCTGCAGTCAATGCAGCTTTAAACAGTTTCAATAAAGTCCTTCTTGCCAATCATATCAGAACCTGCGTAGCTGAAGATATCAGAGAAGGCAAAGACGAAACGATCGATGAGTTAGTAAAAGTTTTACAAAAACTAATGAAATAACAATTTAATAAAATGAAAGGAAGGGAAACCATGGAGCAATATCAAGTGACTGGCATGAGCTGTGCTGCTTGCAGTGCACGCGTGGAGAAAGCGGTTTCCAGTGTCGAGGGAGTAACATCCTGCTCTGTAAGCTTGTTGACAAACTCAATGGGAGTCGAAGGAACCGCAGATCCATCTGCAATCATCAAAGCAGTTGAAGATGCCGGATATGGAGCAAAGAAGAAGGGAACACAGACACAAAGCAGTTTTTCAGATGAAGATTTATTAAAAGACAGAGAAACCCCTGTCTTAAGAAAACGTCTGATCGCATCTCTGTGCTTTTTAATCCCGTTAATGTATCTGTCAATGGGACACATGATGTGGAACTGGCCTATTCCTAAGATTCTAGAAGGAAATCATGTAGCAATGGGACTGATCCAACTGTTATTTACAACGATCATCATGGTAATCAACCAGAAGTTTTTTATCAGCGGATTTAAGAGTTTATTCCATAAAGCACCGAACATGGATACTCTGGTAGCGTTAGGTTCAGCCGCTTCTTATGGATACAGTGTGTATATTCTATTTGCCATGACGGACGCACAGATACATCAAAACATAGATGCAGTCATGAAATATATGCATGAATTCTATTTTGAATCTGCTGCTATGATCTTAACACTGATCACAGTTGGAAAGATGTTAGAAGCAAGATCAAAAGGTAAAACAACAGATGCCTTAAAGAGCCTTATGAAACTGGCACCAAAGACAGCTGTTGTAATCCGAAATGGACAGGAAATGGGAGTCGCGATCGAACAGGTAAATCAAGGAGATATTTTTGTTGTAAAACCAGGAGAGAATATACCAGTAGATGGTATTATCATTGAAGGAAATAGTGCGTTAAATGAATCGGCCTTAACAGGAGAAAGTATCCCAGTGGATAAAAAAGAAGGTGATGCTGTATCCGCCGCAACATTAAATACATCTGGTTATTTAAAATGTGAGGCAACAAGAGTCGGTGAAGATACAACACTTTCACAGATCATTCAGATGGTCAGTGATGCAGCTGCGACTAAAGCACCGATCGCAAAAGTTGCAGATAAAGTATCAGGAGTTTTTGTTCCAACTGTTATCTGTATCGCACTTGCTACGATCGCTATTTGGCTGCTTGTAGGACAGAGTTTTGGATTTGCACTTGCAAGAGGTATTTCTGTCTTAGTCATCAGCTGCCCTTGTGCTTTAGGACTTGCGACACCTGTAGCGATCATGGTCGGAAATGGAATGGGTGCCAAACATGGAATTATGTTTAAGACAGCCGTGTCCTTAGAAGAAACAGGAAAGACACAGATTGTTGCCCTAGATAAGACAGGAACGATCACAAGTGGTAAACCACAAGTTACAGATATGGTACCTGTAGATGGTATCAGTGAAGAGGAATTACTCTCTATGGCCTATGCTTTAGAGAAAAAAAGTGAGCATCCTCTTGCACATGCGATCTTACAGAAAGCAGAAGAAACACAGATTAATGACAATTTTGAGATTAAAGACTTCCAGGCAGTTGCTGGAAATGGACTTTCAGGAAAGATTGAGAACGAAATGATCTATGGTGGTAACCAGAGATTTATTGAAAAATATGCAATGATCTCAGCATCTATGATCAAGAAATCAGAAGAACTGGCGAATCAGGGAAAAACGCCATTATTCTTTGCATGTGATAATCAGCTGATCGGTATTATTGCCGTTGCAGACGTGATCAAAGAAGACAGCCCACAGGCAGTGAAAGAACTTCAAAATATGGGAATCCGTGTTGTTATGCTGACTGGAGATAATGAACATACTGCCAAAGCTATTGGTGAACAGGCAGGCGTTGATCAGGTAATTGCAGGAGTCTTGCCAGAAGGGAAAGAAAGTGTTATCCGTGACTTAAAAGAAAAAGGAAAAGTTGCAATGGTTGGTGATGGAATCAATGATGCACCGGCACTTACAAGAGCGGATATGGGGATTGCAATTGGAGCAGGTACCGATATCGCAATCGATGCAGCGGATGTTGTCTTAATGAAGAGCCGTCTGAGCGATGTACCAGCAGCAATCCGTTTAAGTCGTGCAACACTTAAGAATATTCACGAAAACTTATTCTGGGCATTTATCTATAACATTATCGGAATTCCATTAGCCGCAGGTGCATGGTATATGTTACTTGGATGGAAACTAAATCCGATGTTTGGTGCAGCGGCAATGAGTTTATCAAGTTTCTGTGTTGTTACCAATGCATTAAGATTAAACTTCTTTAAAATGCATGATGCCAGCAAGGATAAGAAAATTAAAAATAGTGTAGTACTTGAAAATATTCAAGTTCAAAATACAACAAAACAGGAGGAAATAACAATGAAGAAAACAATGAAAATCGAAGGAATGATGTGTGGACACTGCGAAGCTACTGTAAAGAAAGCTTTAGAGTCAATTGATGGTGTTACAGAAGCAGTGGTAAGCCATGAAAGTGGAACAGCTGTTGTTTCTATGACAACTGAAATTTCAGACGAAGTTTTAACACAGACCATTGAAGACAAAGATTACAAAGTAACAGGAATTGAATAAAAAGCAAAGATTGTTATAAAATTTTCTAAGATATTTGATAAGATATCTCATAAAAATCAATATTGTTATAAAAAATAGCGTAGTATTTGCATGGATCATGTGGATTTTACGCTATTTTTTATTTAAAATCAAAGAATAATTGAGAAAAATTATCAAAAGTGTGATACAATATGTCTGGTTAGAAATATCTAATCAATTATAACAATTAAAGATAAAGGATATGAAACTATGACACTAAAAGAATTAAAAGTCGGTAAAAGTGCAGTGATCAAAAGTGTTGGTAGCCATGGTGCACTAAGACAGCATTTTCTTGACATGGGAATGATCCCAGGTGTTGAAATCACAGTTATAAAACTTGCACCAATGGGGGATCCAATGGAAGTGCAGATTCATGGATATGAACTGACACTTCGTTTAGAAGAAGCCGACCAGATTGAAATTGATCCAATTGTGAAAAGAAGCAGAAGTCATAAAGGTGCAGAATATATGAAAACCTCTGAACACCCTGGTCTGGGCGAAGAGGGAAAATATCATTCTAAAGAAGATGAACATCCACTTCCAGATGGAACACCATTAACTTATGCTTTAGTTGGAAATCAAAACTGTGGTAAAACAACGTTATTTAATCAGTTAACTGGAGCTAATCAACATGTTGGGAACTTTCCAGGTGTTACAGTCGATCGAAAAGATGGATCGATCAAAGGACATCCAGAAACGAATGTAACAGATCTTCCGGGAATTTATTCCATGTCGCCTTACAGCAATGAAGAGATTGTTTCCAGAAATTTTGTATTAGAAAATAAACCAAAGGCAATCATTAATATTTTGGATGCAACAAATATTGAGCGTAATTTATATCTTACTATGCAATTACTGGAAATGGATATACCAATGGTCGTGGCTTTAAATATGATGGATGAAGTGCTTGGAAACCAAGGATCAATTAATGTAAACGAAATGGAATCCTTGCTTGGTGTTCCAGTTATTCCGATTTCAGCAGCAAAGAACGAAGGAGTCGATGAAGTTGTAAAACATGCACTTCATATTGCAAAATATCAGGAAAAACCATTAAGACAAGATTTTTGTGATAAAGAAGATCATGATGGTGCTGTACATCGCTGTATTCATGCCGTAATTCATTTGATTGAAGATCATGCAGAAAAAGCACAGATACCGGTTCGTTTTGCAGCGACAAAAGCGATTGAAGGGGATCATCTGATCTTAGAACAATTAAAACTTGATCAAAATGAAATGGAAATGTTGGATCATATCGTCAAACAAATGGAAACAGAACGTGACTTGGATCGAAGTGCAGCAATTGCAGATATGCGATTTGATTTTATTGAACGTTTATGTGAGCAGACGGTTGTGAAACCAAAAGAAAGTAAAGAACGAATCCGAAGTGAAAAGATTGATCGTATTTTAACAGGAAAATATACAGCGATTCCTTGTTTTATAGGAATCATGGTTTTGGTATTTTATTTGACATTTAATGTGATCGGTGCCTGGCTTCAAGGAATCCTGGAATTAGGAATTGATAAGCTTTCAGGACTTACGGATCAGGCATTGACTGCAGCTCATGTCAACCATGCGATTCATAGTCTGATCATTGATGGAATTTTCACTGGAGTAGGAAGCGTACTAAGCTTTTTGCCAATCATTGTAACATTATTTTTCTTCTTATCATTGATGGAAGATAGCGGATACATAGCAAGAGTTGCATTTGTTATGGATAAAATGCTTCGAAAGATTGGATTATCTGGACGAAGTATTGTTCCAATGCTGATTGGTTTTGGATGTACCGTTCCAGCGGTTATGGCAACAAGAACTTTAACGAGCGAACGAGATCGTAAGATGACGATTCTTTTGACACCATTTATGAGTTGTACTGCAAAACTTCCGATATATTCTTTCTTTGTCAGTGCATTTTTCCCAAAACGTGGGGGATTTATTATGGCTGGATTATATTTATTAGGAATCGTAATCGGCATTTTGATTGCATTTTTATATAATGGGACTTTATTTAAAGGAGAACCAGTACCTTTTGTTATGGAATTACCAAATTACAGACTTCCAGGAGCGAAGAACGTAGTACAGTTATTATGGGAAAAAGCAAAAGATTTCTTACAGAAAGCGTTTTCCGTGATCTTAGTTGCAACAATTGTGGTATGGTTTTTACAAAGATTTGATCTACAGTTAAATATGGTAGAAGATTCTGCTCATAGTATTTTAGCAATAGTAGCTGGATTCATAGCTCCTTTATTATCACCATTAGGATTAGGAGACTGGAGAATTGTAACGTCCTTGCTCAGTGGATTTATGGCAAAGGAGAGCGTTGTTTCAACATTAGGGGTTTTATTTAATGGAAATATCACAGCAGCGATCACGCCGTTGGCAGCAAGTTCTTTATTAGTATTTAGTTTACTGTATTCTCCATGTGTTGCAGCAATTGCATCTGTTAAACGTGAATTAGGAACAAGATGGGCGGTTGGTCTTGCATTGTGGCAATGTATCATCGCATGGATTGCAGCATTGATCATAAGATTAATTGGAGTAGCAATTGGATTTATGTAAAATAAGTAATATTTTGAAACTGATTTAAAAGAATCCAAATAGATAAAAAATATCGAGAGAAGCCGGTAAAATGCCGGCTTCTTAATTCTTTATTCTAATCTATAATTTAAATTGGTATTTTGCGTATAGATTAATCTTTGGAAATATACCTATTCTTTCTATCTTTTAATCACTAATTTCTATAAAAAATTAAGGGAACATCTAAATTGATTTTTAAATGTTCCCTTAATTAAATTCAAATTGTAAAATTAAAAACTAATGTGCTTCTTTTTCTTTAATAAATTTGCACCAGTTACGATCAGCATGATTCCTGATGTAAGACCAACACAAATGGATAAGATTCCAAGAACAATGTTTCCAGCTCCAGTACGTTTCATAGTTAAATAGATTTTTTCCATGTCCATGGCAATTTGACCTCCGTTTGATTGTTTCATTGATTGTTTCATTATGTTAATATTTATAATATCTGATATTTTTTACTATATCATTATTTTTGATATTTCGTCAAATATTGGCTTCTTAAATACTAACACTTGTTATGATTTTATAATAATAATTCTCTTACCATTTTACCATCAAATGTTACGCTAGATACGTGATGAACTTCAATCTGATATAATGCATTCGCTGCAATATGTTCTGCCGCCTGCTCAAGATCTCTGATTCCTGTTGTTTCTGAATACAGTTCAATTACAGTATCCAAGGCTTCATCTGTCATGATACATTCATCTTCTTTAAGTCCCATACGTTTTAAAATCTTTGGGAGTGCAAATCTCGAGAAAATAGCCTTCTTCTCTTCTGGTGTATAATCAGGAATATCAATGACTGCAAAACGTGACATCAAAGGTGCACTGATCTGATCTTTTTCATTTGCGGTAGCAATTGGATAAACACCAACAGTTGGGATCATACATTCCATATAATTGTCTGTAAATCCAAGATTGTCAAGTAAGGTTAATAATACATCGGCTGGGTTTCCATTTCCTTTTCCTGAATTTGCTTTATCAAGCTCATTGATAATGAATACAAGATTTGATTCTCCCGCCATGGAAAATGCATCCATAATGATTCCAGGTTTCGCATTTGCATATATTCTTGAGCTTCCAGTGAGCTGTTCTGGATCATTGATAGAACTCATATCAAGGGTTGTCCATGGAAGCTTTAAAATTCTGGCTACAGCGTATGCAATCTGTGATTTTCCTGTTCCAGCAGGACCAACTAATAATAATCCATATGCTGGTAATGTATGGGTACGATTAATCTGAATGATCGTTTCAATGATTCTTTGTTTCACACGCTCCATACCATATAGTTCTTCATCCAGAATCTTTCTGGCTTCATCTGGATCAATTGCTTTAAAATAATCACTCTTCCACTGAATATTCATCATGATTGATAATGCACGCTGAGCATGTCTTCTTTCTTCTTGTGATACTTCATGGGAACGTGCAACAGCAAGGTTTCTTCTGGCCCATAATCGGATGTTATCTGGCAAAGTACGGCCTGCACATGTCATAAAATCGGTAATACTTTGAATACTTGTAAGTTTCATATCATCACCCATTTCATCTTGATTTTCATCAGATGGTTTATCCTCAGGTGCATCACTTTGGAATAAACGTTCAATCATAAACTGAAGGAACCCATCTTCCGCTGATAACTTTGTACCACCTCCAAAAGCTATTTCACGAATCTTATATACACAATAGCCTTCGGATGTGTTTTCTCCTGATAGACGAACATGAATATGATTTTCTCCAAGCCATTTGATCAAACTTACGAATCGTGCATCAATTCGTAAGATATCAGAAATGATCGTCCCATCTTCTGCTTCAAATTCAAAGGCAGTTTGTTTGTCCTGATTTGAAAAAAAACCACAGGAATGATGCGCCCAGTCTTTTCGTTTGTTTGAAAGAATTAAGATTGGACATTTAATTGTTGCATGATCTTCGTTAGAAGAAAAAGTTGTATAAGTACAAACGGCTTCTTCTTGTTTCCCGGTTGTATCGTTACTAAAATCAAATACTGGCATAATAAGTTACTCCTATTTTTTATTATCTCTTTGGTATTATATAAATATATCTTAATGCAATTTTACCAAAAATTGATTGTTTTAACCATAATAAATATGAAATTTTATGGTTAAAGCATATTAAAGTATGCTGTTCATAAGTTTTACTTCAATCTCGTACTTTATTTATACGGTTATTTCTTTTTTAATATTTTTAAAATAATAAAGTGCAGAGATACATATGATGACGGACAGTAATGATCCACATGGTGCGGCAAAACCCATTGGATAAAGTGTGTTAGCAAAATATTTTGAAGCCAAAAATGCACCTGGAATTCGGATCAGCACAATGGACAATACATTATGTAAAAATGAAATTCCTGATTTACCGTAAGCACAGAAATAACCACTGAAACTAAAATGAATTCCTGCAATCATACAATCCCATATGTAACTTCTGATATATTGACTTCCCATCTTGATAACAAACACATCATTTGTAAAAATTCCGACAACTGGATTAGAGATAAACTGCATACAAACAGCGACAACTAGTCCAAAACTTACAGCAATCATTGTTGCATACTGTAATGTTTTATAAGCACGATCATCCTTTCCAGCTCCGATATTTTGTGCAGAAATTGCAGATACACAAGACAGCATAGAGGATGGAACGAGAAATACAAAACTAATGATCTTCTCAACAATTCCAACAGCGGCAGCATCATTTAAACCTCTTTGGTTTGCAATGATCGTTATGATAATAAAGGATATTTGGATAAATCCATCCTGAAGTGAAATAGGAATTCCAATCTGTAAAATATTCTTTAAAGTTCGAGCCTGTGGTTTCAAATCCTCTTTGTGAACAGAAATACCTGTGTTCTTTTTTAATATTGCTAATAAAGCGATAACAACGCTGATCGTTTGTGCAAGAGTTGTTCCAAGTGCTGCTCCAGAAGCACCAAGGTGGAATATGCCAATAAAGATATAGTCTAATATAATATTAAAAAAACATGCAACAGCAATAAAATACATCGGACTTTTGGAATCTCCAAGGCCTCTGAAAATAGAACTTATGATATTATATGCTGTAATTAAAGGGATTCCTGCAAAACAGATCATAAGATAAGCTCTCGTTCCTGCAACAGCTTGTGTTGGTGTAGACATAATATCTACGATTGGATTTACAAAAAACAATAAAATACATGTTAAAACGATGGAAATACCTAAAAATAAAGTAATCGTATTTCCGATGATCTTTGATGTTTCTTTTTTTAACTTTGCTCCGACTGATTTACCAATCATAACGGTTGTACCCATTGCAATTCCAACAATCATAACGGTGATCATATGCATTACCTGACTACCAATAGAGACAGCTGTTGTCCCAGAAACAGAATCAAACTGTCCAATAATAAATAAATCTGCCATTCCATATAGTGTCTGTAAAAAATACGATAAAAAATATGGAAGTGAAAATCTTAAAATATTTCTTCCAATACTTCCATGTGTTAAGTCTCGTTCCATAAAAAATCTCCTGTTTATTTTTATTTACTCATTTTATAGTATCATAAACTAACAAAAATAAAAAGCATTCAGTTCCTGCTTATAATACAGGGCGTGAATGCTTTTTGGATAAAATCCAATATTATTCAGTTTCTTCTTCTGGAAGCAGATTCTTCATACTTCGAAGTCCAATACATAATGTTGATGTATTATGTAACAATGCAGATGTTGTTGGCTGTAAGATTCCTAAAACACCAGCACCAATAAGTCCTGCGTTAAATCCAACAATAAAGCGGTAATTATTGTGAATACGATGCATCAAACTATTACTGATATGTTTTAATGCTACTAAACCATGTAAATGATCAGCTTCAATCGTTACATCAGCAATCTCTCGTGCAATTTCAGCTCCATCACTGATCGCAACTCCAACATTTGCTGCAGATAGTGCCGGAGAATCATTGATTCCATCACCGATCATGATAACTTTTCTTCCTGCAGCTTTTTCAGCTTCAACAAATGCAGCTTTTTCTTCCGGAAGTACTTCGGCATGATATTCATCTACACCAACTTTTTCTGCGATAACTCTTGCTGTTCGTTCACTATCTCCTGTCATCATGACAACCTTGGAAATACCAGCTTCTTTTAAAGCCTTAATGACATCTTTTGCTTCTTCACGCAGTGGGTCTTCAATGCAGATCACACCTGCAAGCTTATGTTCAATCGCCATATACAGATGAGAACATTCTTCTGGAAGACTGTTAAATAATTCTTGTTTTTCCTCTGGAATCGTACATTGCTCATCCTCAAATACAAAATGATAACTTCCGATTACGACTTTCTTATCTTCGATCATAGAAGAAATTCCATGAGCTACAATATATTCAACTTTTGAATGCAACTCTTCATGCACAAGATTACGATCTTTGGCTGCCTGAACAACAGCTTTGGCCATAGAATGAGGAAAATGTTCTTCTAAGCATGCAGCAATTCTTAATAATTCCTGACATTTCATACCATTAAATGAAACAATATCTAAAACTGTTGGCTCTGCTTTTGTTAAAGTACCTGTTTTATCAAATACGATTGTCTGAGCTTCTGCCATTGCCTCTAAGTATTTTCCACCTTTGACAACAATATTATGATCATTTGCCTCTTTGATTGCTGATAAAACGGAAATTGGCATTGCCAGTTTTAAGGCACATGAAAAGTCAACCATCAATACAGATAATGCTTTTGTTGCATTTCTTGTAAGCAAATATGTGAGGGCAGTTCCAACTAATGTATAAGGAACCAGACGATCTGCAAGATGTTCTGCCTTACTTTCTAAAGATGATTTTAATTTCTCAGATTCTTCGATCATTGTAACGATCTTATCAAATTTACCTGATCCGTTAGCTTCTTTAACACAGACTTTTAAGTCTCCTTCTTCAAGAACTGTTCCTGCATAAACATATCCATCTATTGTTTTACGGACAGGAATAGATTCTCCAGTTAAAGATGCCTGATTGACCATAGCTTCTCCTTCAATGATAACACCATCAAAAGGAATCATATTTCCCATCTGAATATGAACAATATCATTTGTCTGAATTTCATTAGAAGATACTAAAACTTCATGATCGCCATCGACTTTCCATACTTTCCCAACATTTAATGACATACTCTTGGCAAGATCATCGACAGATTTCTTATGTGTCCACTCTTCAAGAATTTCACCGATTCCAAGTAAGAACATGATAGAGGATGCGGTATTGATATCCCTTCTTAGCATAGATACACCAATCGCAGTACCATCAAGCACTGGAACTTCAATTTTTCCTTGTGCAAGTGTATGTATTCCTTCATATATGTATTTTACAGATTTGACAGCTGTGATACCGGCTCTTAATGGATATGGGAAAAACAATTTACTTCCATAATGGAAGAGTACCTTACTTGTAATCTTATCCCAATAAGACTGGTTTAGCTGTCTGCTCTGACTTTCTTGATAATTATCTGGAACAGTAATGATTCCATGGTAAAATTTTTTTAAAGTGTTAAGAATCTTTTCACGATCTGTACTATAACAGATCACGATATCGTTCGTGCGGTCATAGATTTTGACAGATGTGACAAAATCTTTTGTTGTCAGATAATATTGAAGTTCATCTGCCTGATCAGTACTCATCGTTCGCTGACAGTTATGAATACGAATTCTGCCACGGATCTCATGTTTGATCGTAAATTTCATATAAACTCCTTCTTCTTTGAAAACACCTGCAGAAAATAAACTGCAGGTGTTTGTATTAAATATTTTTTCTTATTCTTCTACTTCTTTAAAAGCATCTTCAGAAACTTCTTCTGTTGCTTCTTCATCATCATCAGCTTCAGCGTAAGCTTCCATTTCTTCTTCTGCAGCAGCTCTGTCTTCATTAATCTGCTTTGCTTCTTCATAAATATCTTCTGCATTTTCCTGAACTGTTGTTACTGTATCCATAACACATTCTTTTGCACGAAGAACGGCAGCTGTTGCATTTGTATATAATTTTTTAGCATCTTTACTTGATAATGCTTTAATACCTGCTGTACCAAATAAAACTCCTGCTGCAAAAAATCCTGTCTTTTTGCTCTTTACTACTGATAAAACTTTTGTTAAATCCATGTCTGTATCCTCCTGTAATATTTATATGATTTATCATTAACTTTTTGTATCCGAAAGGAATAATTTTAAATGTTATTCCTTTGGTAACTTTGTACATTATAAACCATCAAATATCAATTACTCAAGGCTAATTGCAGTGAAAAGAATGAGAAAAATTATCAATAAGTAATTTGTTTGTTTTATTCACCTTCTGTTGTATTGGAACTATTAAAGATATTTCCAGAATCTCCTTTGGAACGATTATAATCGTATTTTGATGGATATCCGCAAGTTTCTGAAGCATCTGCACCACCATAATTCTGTGCGAAATCTTGGCGTTTTCCTTTATTAAACATAAAGTATTTTAATGCTTCCTGATTAGCTTTAAAGTTTACAAAAAATACAAAACCACAAGGAGGGTAATGTCCAATAACGGCTGTCTTATAAGTATTCTCAATTGGCACACGAAGCTGATCAATCTCTGTAGTTCCCATAGTGGCTACGGAAAAAATAAGTTTCTTAATATAAGTAGAATCCATATCTGTAGATACATCGCCTAATGCATCAATAGCAATAGTTACAAGATCCGCAGGATTATGCTTTAACATTTTCTGGAAAGTTGCCTGCATAACAGCACGTTGTCTTCCAGTTCTCCCGAATTCTTCATCTCCATATTTTTTAGAATATACATGACGGACTCTTGCATAGCCCAATGCCTGACATCCATTTAATGTCTGCTTACCAGGTTTTACATTACGATATTTCTTCTTGGAAATATAGTTGGTTGTATTAAGATATTCTGCTTCTCTTTTTTCAAGAGTCATTTCAATACCGCCAATGCGATTGATAACTTTCTCAAAAGCAGAAAGATCCACAACACAGAATTTATCAATTTTAATATTAAAGTTTTGGGCAAGTGTCTGATATAGAAGTTCTTCTCCACCAAATGCATAAGCTGCGTTTAATTTGTTTCTTCCGTGTCCCGGAATCTCAACATACATATCCCGGAGAAATGATGTTAATTTTAATTCTTTTGTCTTAAAATTGATCGTTGCAACCATCATGCTGTCAGATCTTCCATGATCACCATCTTCAGATCCCTGAGCTCCATTATCAGAGCCGACCAACAAAATATTAACAACGTCTTTATCAAATGTCAGATCTTCTTTATTTTTAATCTTAACCTTATCCATGGATTGCTTTTTTGGAGTAACTGCAGCTTCTAATCTGGCATCGTAAAATCCAAGCATACCGCCTACTACAATCGCAAAAATCAAAAAAACGCTTGTAAGCGCTGTAAATTTTTTAGAAAACATTATAAAATACCCTCCTTATTTTCTCTCTCCGTATTTTATCATATATTTTTACAATATCAAATAATTAAAATTTATTTTTTTACTCCTTAAGAAAATCTTTTGATTATCCATATCAATTTGTTATGAATATGATGTAAAAAATGTATTTTACGCACAATTATGTTCATGTTATGATAAAAATATCCTAAATAAAGGTAACTAGTTTACACTTTTTTATTTTATAGGATGGTTGTTTCACTTAAAAATTTCAAAAATTCTTTAGCGGCAATGCTTTGAGGATATTCTGTATCATAAATCAAAGTAATATTTCGTTCTGGAAATGTTTCTTGCACATGAATCTCAAAGATTTCTTCCGAATCAAGATCATCAATAGCAAATTCCGGTGGGATAAATCCGATTCCAAGATTATGCCGAACTGCTGGCAAGATCATATCTGTTGTTGCAAGTTCAATATCTGGTTCAAATTTTAATCCATTTTTCTCGAAATACTGATTTAGGAATTTCCTTGTGATTGCTTCGGATGTAAGGCTGATCCATGGATATTTTGAGAGTTGATTAATAGATAATTGTTTTCCTTTTAATTCGCTGTAACGTTTTCCACTAATTAAAATATCATGATATTCTCTTAATATTTGCTTTTTTAGAGGTTTTTCTATATGAAATGGTGCAGATACAACTGCAAAATCAACATTTCCCTCTTTGACAATATGAATAGATTTCTTTGTGCTATTATTTAAAATCTTAAAATGGACATTAGGATATCTTGCATTAAAAGATTCCATTGCCTGAAATAAATAGCAATGTAAGGCTGTTTCTGTAGCACTGATATAAATTGTTCCATTATCAAGGCTTAACATATCGCTTAAATTACTTTCTGCCTTAAAAAACTGAGAACAACCTGCAGCAATATATTCATAAAATACTTCACCTTCTGGAGTAAGTTTCATTCCTGTTTTACTTCTCTCAAATAGACGGCAGCCAAGATTCTTCTCAAGATTGTGAATCGTTCTTGTTACCGATGGTTGGCTTGTGTGCATTGCAGAAGCTGCTTTTGTAAGATTTTCGTATTTCGCTACATAATAAAAGATTCGATAATGTTCAAAATTTGAGTTCATATTTTTGTTTAATTCCTTCTATATATCGTATATAAAATATTTTATCTTTTAGAAAGCTGCCAAAAAGCTACTGCACTGGCAGCTGCAACATTCAGAGAGTCTACACCATGTGCCATCGGGATTTTGGCTGTATAATCACATAATGATATCGTGGCATCATTTAAACCATCACCTTCTGTTCCAAGTACAACAGCCAATTTATCTTCGGATATCAATTTTTGATTGTCAATACTTACAGAACGATCTGTTAAAGCCATCGCAACTGTTTTATATCCAAGTTCCTTTAATTGTCTGATACCATTTTCCGGCCATGAAACTGTGTGATCAACAAAAGTCCATGGAATTTGAAATACAGTACCCATACTTACCCGGACAGATCTGCGGTACAACGGATCAGAACATCCTTTCGTAAGCAGTATGGCATCCATATTTAATGCTGCTGCACTGCGAAAAATTGCCCCGACATTCGTTGGATTCATAACATTCTCCAAAATAACGATACGATTTGTATTTTTACATACATCAGTAAGAGAAGGCAGTTTCTTTCGATGCATAGCACAAAGCATTCCTCTTGCCATGACAAATCCTGTCAGTTTTTTCAATACATCATAGCTGGCGGTATAAGCAGGAATATCTGGGTACTGCTCTAAAATATGTTTCGCCTGAGTCTTAACATGACGTTCTTCTACAAGAAATGAGATTGGTTCATATCCTTCATCAAAGGCTGTCTGTATTACTCGTGGACTTTCAGCAATAAAAATACCTTCTTTGGGTTCATAAAAATGCAACAGTTGTCCTTCAGACCGACGAGCATAAATATCTAATTGTGGGTCATCAAAATCGGTAATCGGTATAATCGACATCTTATTTTACCTCCAGTTTTTCATTATAGATAGTCGCATGACAGCCAGGATCTTTTTACTATGATACATGGCAGAATCAGCATTGCGATACAACTGATCAAAAGTTAATGCTTCGTCTTCTCTTGAAAAAGCACCACCAAGTCTTAAAACAATAATATCCATATCAACCTGCTGTAATTCATTAATCTGTTCATCTAGTTTATCATATTCTAATGCAGATCGCAGTGCTTTGTTAATAATTAATTCATATTTAATAATTTGTTCCATAGGCTGCGTACCAGTTCCTTTTTATAATTCGTTTTTTTATTATATCTTATTTTTTTACTTAAATCTACCAAATACTTACGATTTATGATATAATAACCCCTCAATCACAAGTAAGATTAAAGGAGAAATCATTATGAATAACCAGAATGTACTGGCTGTTGTTGCCGGAGAAGAAATCACACAGAAAGACGTTGATGCATTAATCGCTGCTCTGCCAAAAGAACAGCAAGCTTATGCTTCAAATGAACATTTCAGAAATCAGTGTTTAGAACAGATCATCACGGTTCATTTATTCGCTAAATTAGGTGAAGAAATGCAACTGGAAGAAACAGATGCTTTCCAAGATAATCTAGCACATGCAAAGAGAGAGATTCTTGCACAGATGGCTGTTGGAGAAGCAATGAAGGATATTACTGTTACTGAGGAAGAGACAAAAGAATATTATAAAGCAAATGAAAATCAGTTTATGGCTGGAGAAACAGTTCATGCAAAACATATTCTTGTAGATGAAGAAGACAAATGTCAGGAAATTCTTGAGAAGATCGTTGCTGAGGAAATTACATTTGAAGATGCTGCAAAAGAATTCTCAACATGTCCATCCAAACAGCAGGGAGGAGATCTTGGTGCTTTCACAAGAGGACAGATGGTCAAAGAATTTGAAGATGCCGCTTTTGCTGCAGAGATTGGACATATTGTAGGACCTGTCAAGACTCAGTTTGGATACCACCTCATTAAGGTTGAAGATAAAAAAGATGCACAGGCTTCTGTTTACGAAGATGTTGCAGATACAATCAAGAATATTATTCTTCAACAAAAACGCAACGACGTATATGGAAATAAAGTTGCCGAATTAAAAGAAAAATATGTAACAAAATAAATTTCTATATAATTAAAAAAGATGCATTCCGTAAACATTTTTAGGAATGCATCTTTTTTATGATTCTTTATTGATAGCCGAGGTCTTCATCGTATTTTTTTATTTCTTCAGCCAAAGCTTCTCTATGCCCGGATAAGGCTGCAAATGGAGCAAATTGTGCTGCACGATCTTTGATCGGCATAGGTGGATGTTTTTTGGAAACTGGGCGTTTCATATCAAGCATATCTTCATATTTATTCATGCTTTATGTCCTCCAATTTGATCGTTGCGTTCTTTCGCTGTTGCACCTTTTTCTAAGCTGATTCCTCTCATGATTGCATTTTTACCAAATCGCTTCTTGATCTCAAGTTCAGCTTTTTGAAGATTTTTTTCTCGGATATCATCTCTTTTTATATCAACTTTCTCTTGACCTTCATTTTCTGCTTGAAGAAGATCAAACATGGATATCTGTTGATACTGCTTTTTTTCTTCTGCTTTTGTATTTGAAATGATATAATTTGCTGTCACATAAAGTTTACGGATACTTAAAATCGGATCAACGATCTCATCATATAAACTTAGTCCAGCTTTCATGATTTTTTTGCCAGATGCACTCCATTCTTCAAGATTTCTTGTTCCATGTGCATGCTTTGGAATTTTTCTTCCATACATATCTGTAGAAATTTCACCTTTATAATTGCTCTTAAGATTTTCTGTATCATATTCAACTGTTAACACAATCTGATCGGTCATAACCATTTTTTCAAAAAGATCAAGGACTAGTTCGTTGATCATCTCTTTTAAAACCAGTTTGGCTTTCTCACAGGAATACGCACAAGAAAGAACCTGACCGCTTCCAATACTTTTAGTTTCTGGTTCATAAGATTTGATATCCTTCATCGTACATGGTTCATATCCCCAGGCATGGTCGATTAATAGTTCTGCATTGATTCCAAATGTCCGATATAAAAGATCTTCATTATAAAATGAAGTATCTTCTCCAATAGAACATCTGGCAATATCCCCCATTGTAAAAATTCCTATCTGATTTAACTTCTTTTGATAACCTTTCCCAACTCTCCAAAAATCCGTAAGCGGTTGATGATCCCATAACTGTTCACGATAAGAGTGTTCATCAAGGCTTGCAATACGCACACCATTCTGATCTGGCATTGTATGCTTGGCAACAATATCCATTGCGATCTTACAAAGATAAAGATTTGTCCCGATTCCTGCAGTTGCAGTGATTCCTGTTTCTTTAAGAATAGCCTTGATCATTTTCATAGCAAGTTCTTTTGCACTCAATTGATATAATTTGAGGTAATCTGTTGCATCAATGAAAACTTCATCGATAGAATATGGGTGAATATCATCTGGTGCTATATATTTTAAATAACACCTGAAAATCTTTCTACTCATAGAAATATAATGAGCCATTCTTGGCGGTGCAACAATATAAGTTATTTCCTTTTTGGGATCTGTATCTAATTCAGGTTTATTATAAGATTCTCCATCAAAATCTCCGTAAATCCGGCTTTTTCGATCAGCATTTGCCATCTTTACCTTTTGTATAACTTCAAACAGCCTCGCCCGCCCTGAAATTCCATAAGACTTCAAAGAAGGTGAGACTGCCAGGCAGATAGTCTTACTCGTTCTTGACTCATCTGCTACAACCAGATTTGTTGTCAATGGATCCAGTCCTCGTTCTACACATTCAACCGAAGCGTAAAATGATTTTAGATTAATGGCAATATATGTTCTGGATTTGTTCATATGTTTATTCTACACCATAGTGTGTTAATAAAGCCTTTTCAGCTTCTGCACTCCATAATCCGTTATGCTTGTCACAAATATCAGCAAGATCGTTAAAGAATGGATCATCTTTTGCAAGACTTCTTAAATCAGAAATTGCTGTCATTGGCATATTGATATGAAGGTATGTCAATTTCTTTCCACCTGGAATGTCTGGAAGATTTTTTGTTGTATCAACGATAGAATCAATTCCTCCAACATGAGTGATCATTACTGCAGGTTTGATTTCTTTTCTTGCTGCACGATCAATAGCTTCCTTCATATCATCAATATTTCCACCAGTACTTCCAAGAATCTTTGTTGCGTTATAATGACAGTCATATAAATTCACATCAGCTGAGAATTTGGAATCTGTAGGACCTGCAAATAAATTCATACATCCATCATAAGCTAAGATTTTATTTCCAAGTTCAGCAACTCCTCTGACTGGTACATAAACAAAGACATCATCAAAACCTTTACCATCAACAGATAAAGCTTTTAATTCTTCTACCTGATTATTCATCTTAGCTGTATTAACATAGATTAATTCCACGCCTTTTTCTTTAGCTTCTTCTACGGAAATAACCTGATTTGCTCTTTCTAATTTGGCATCATCGATATCTGTAACGATCACTTTCGCTGGTTTATTCTCAATAGCTAATGCATAACTTACAGCACCTAATCCCATTGGACCACATCCACCAAGAATTGCGATGCTTCCTCCTTTTTTAGTTCCCATTACATGTTCATAACGGTCTTTCACATGATAATTTGTCTTATATCCACAAATAACGCAGCACATTGGTTCTGCAACAGAAGATTCAAAATAAGAATCGCCATCATGTGTCCATAAACATCCGACTTCAATAATATCATTTGGGAAAATACAATAAGTTGCAGCACCACCACACTGTGTATAAGAATATCCCGGAGATTCAGCCTGTCCCGGAATTGCTGGCTGCTGTGCAAACTTCTGACCTGGTTTGAATTTATCCTGCCATTTCTTACCGACTTTTACGATATCTCCGGCAAATTCATGGCCAATGATAACTGGATGTTCTGCGACATCTGCTGGAACTCGCTTATGGTTTGCTCCTTGTTTTACCATCTTCCAGGTTGACATACAAATTGAATCACTCATTACCTTCACAAGGATCTCATCATCCTTGATCTCTGGAAGTTCAAATTCCTCCAGACGAATATCATCTTTTGCATATAATCTTACACCTTTGACTTTCATATGCTACCTCCTAAAATATAAAATCCATATAAATTTATTCTAGCACAAAGAATAAAGGTCTGCAAAAATTTTCATTTATAATAAGGATCGTCAATCAATCCAACAATTTCATTTTTATTTTTCTCCAGACAATATATCTGCAACAAAGCCACAACCATACCAGCAGTTCCGAATTCAAAATTAGGTTCTTTATGTTTAAAATCGATATGAAGATGATCGATTTCTAATCCACCATCCTTATGATCGATCGCCTGATTTAAAATATGATTCGTTGCTTTTACAATAATTTCATTTAGTTTGGAGGATAATTCTTTATAGGTATTGCAACAATCTAGCAGATACACTTCATTTAAGATTAATCCAATTCCACCGACTCTACTATAAAATTTTTGCCGCAAGAACCACTGCTGCTGATCCGTTCTCTTCCAAATGAATTCTCAAGTTCTGGATTACTTGTCATTCCCGTTTTGATCGCACCTGGACATACAATATTACTTCGGATAATTAATATTTTTTATGACTGGATATTGATTATACCTATAATATTTGCTTTGTATAATAGAAAAATTATATAAAATATCTTGTAAACTACTTATCAATAAAAAAGCAGAACAAATCCATTTAACTATAAAAGGATTTGTCCTATTCATGTTTTAATATTATTTTTTAAATTCGTCTTCCTGATATTTATCAACAATATGATTAAACATCATGCGGACCGCAGGCGCCATAAAATTTGGATTCATCGTTGCTAGTCCAATGATTCGGCTTGCATGTGGTTTGATCGAGTAACTGTCTACCTTATATGGAATATCTGTCATCACAAGTTTTGGCATCAGACAGATTCCAAAACCTTTCTCAACAAGTGCGATCGTTGATAAATCGTCCACCACATGATAATTTGACTGTACCTGCAGAGAATTCTCTTTTAAAAAATTCTGGATATCTGCATCGGTACTGTCTCGTTGTGTTACGAACTGATGGTGCTTCATTTCTTCGATATCGATATAACTTGTACTTTTATCTTCTTTTACGCCACTTGGTAATACGCATAATAATTCATCACGATATAATGGCTCGATTGGAATATCCTTTGCACTTGATACAGATAAAAATCCAAGGTCAACGACTCCATTTTTGAGCCAGTAAGCTACATCATCATATGTTCCCTGAAAAACTTCAATTTCAATTTCTGTATATTCTTTCTTAAAAGAATGTAGGATCTCTGGAAGCCAGCTGGTACATACACTGGAGAATACTCCAATTTTTACTTTTCCTTGTTTTAATCCGTTTAATTCTGCGATTTCCTGCTTTAAGCTTTCATCACAGTTTAATACAGCATTTACATATGGTAATAGTTGTTCTCCATAATTTGTCAGATTGACACCTGCTTTGCTTCTTGTCAACACTGAAAATCCTAATTCATTTTCCATCGAAGAGATGGCATGGCTGATTGCAGATGGCGTTAAACCTAGAATGTCTGCTGCTTTATGGAAACTTCCCACATCTGCGATTGTTTTGAATACCTGGTAGGTTAAAAGGGTCATAAATAAAACTTCCTTACTCTTATTATTTTATCTATCACATTTATATAACAGATTTCCCCAACGTCTGTCAACCTCTTTTTGGAATTTTTCTTTTAATCCAAAGGAAATATTGTCATAAATATTCAAATGCGGAAAAAGTGCATATTTTTGAAATACCGTATTGATCTTTCGTTCATTTGGTGGAAGATCAGTAATATCAGTTCCTTGAAAAAAGATCTGTCCTTCACTTGGTTTTTCAAATTCTGCTAACATTCGCAAAATGGTTGTTTTTTCTCCATATATGAATTCCTCCTGACATTTTCATATTAAAAAATAAATCCAGCGATCAGATAAAAAATTGCAGATATTACTCCTGAAATCAATACATATGGAAGAGAACTTTCATATTGATCATAAATAGTGACTCTGTTTGCACGTGCTGACACAATTCCAAGATCAGAAACTACACACGCATTTGCACCAAATAATCCGGCAGATATGATCGCTCCGATACAGAGTGGTACGTTCGCACCTAGCCTTGTTAAAACAACGATCATAACAGGAAGTTCTATCTGATACAGAGTATAATTTAAACTATATAAAAATTCAGTGAAGCTGAAGAATACAAATAAAACAAATGGAATCAGGCGAATGATCGGAATCATATTGCATACATTTTGAACGAATCCTTCTATTCCCATAGTATACATAACTTCCTGCATGGCATAGCCGATCATTAAAATGATGACCATATCAACCATATCGATAAACCCATCAACTACACATTGCACATATTCACTAATAGTCATAATTCCTTGTAAAATATAAAGGACTGCAGTAACGATCAATGTAATTCCAAAAGCCAGGAAGCAGTTTAAGCCGGTAGCGATCAATGCAACCGCGATCGTGATCATTGGAATGATCAAATTTAGAACACTGATATGTTGTTTTCTTGGATCTGTTTCATCAAAATCATTTTCCTCTTCCTCAGATCCGTCAGTTAGTTCTCCTAGCTGTTTCCCCTGATCTGACATTTCATATGCTTTTTTCATATGACCAATCTTTGGCAGCAGTCCAAATGCAAATAAGAGTGCTACAATGCAAGCAATAATAGCATAAAACATAAATGGAACAGATTTCATAAAAAGACTGGTTGCAGCAGCTTTGTTGGCTACATTCTTGGCATCAGCAATCTGAAAAATGATAAAATATCCCCAGGCTCCAACTGGAAGCATTGCAGATACACAAATACTTAGAGTTCTTATTACATATGCAAGTGCAAGTCTTGGCTTTTTGATCTTATCAATCAATGGAGAGAATGCCGCCCCCGCTGTAAATGCAGATACATAATCATCAATTGACATGATTCCTGCATAAATACCTGACGTTGCAAGAATCATTTTTTCATTTTCCCCAAATTTACTCGTTACAAATTCAGTAAAAGCTTTGGTTGCTCCACTTCTCTTCATTGCGATGATCAATCCACCACAAAGGAAGAAAGACATATACATTTCAATATTTTCTTCATCTGCCAGAACAACTTTACAATCGCGAAAAAATGCTATGATACTTCCAAATTTATACCATAAAATGTACATTGAAAATGTTCCCATCAAAAGACTTTGCATCACATCTTTTGTTACGAGTGCATAAATGAAAAGTCCTGCCATTGGTACAAGGATCCATATAGATTCTTTTGAAACACTGTGTGGTATAAAAAATAAAATAATATTAAATAAGATCCAGAAAATCCATAGCTTTACCATTTTTGGATCAATTCTTTTTGGATTCATATAATGAAAAATTCTCCATAGGATTGATTTTTCTTTCATAAGCATCCTCCTTTCTTCCTTTTAAGACATATGATGATCCCATACTTTTAGCTGTTGTCCAATGCCTTTTTCTTTTACATTTAGATATCTTGACAGTATCAATATGTTTCAGATTTGTCATGATCGCACGAAAGCATGCTTTGGCAATCGGACCAGCACCAAGCATTGTAAGAACTTTTGAATCTTTTTTTGCTAAAAGCTTTGCAGCCATAAATGCTAAAGGTGCTCCAGTTTCAACATCGTTTACGGGGAAACCTTCGATTTTTGATTTTTTAGGAAATTCCAACATAATTCCATGATATCAACACACTTGGCGGCATCAAGGACCCCTGCTTCTATTTCTTCCATAATGATAACCTCCTTCCATTATAGCTATTTCTCATAGTTATACAAATTTTCAAACAGATTTTTAAAATCGGATGCATCCATCTCATCTATTTTACTGATCACTGATACTCCATCATAAGAATCATCTAGCCATCCACCCCAGGTTCTTACGATCTTAGCATCAGCGAGAAGTGGAATGCGTCTGCAGTACCTAACATGATATCAAACATATGTGGCTGCATTTCTGTCACTAATGCTTCTTCAAAATATCTTGTCATCGGAATATCGATTCCTACAGTCCTTGTAATGTAACGACTTTCATATCCAGCAGCTACAATGACTGTTTCAGCTTCAAATACTTCTCCACAAAATAAAAAAAGAAGCCCTTGCATACTTTTCTATGCATAGGACCTCTTTGTCTTTACAACTAATTTAAACTCTTGTATTATACTAGTGTCAAGATGTAATTTATATTTATTTTTACGAAAAATTCACAAAAATCTGATCATTTTAAAGAAAAACAACGCATATCAATCCACATACGACTGATCTTTTTGTTTGTCTGATCTCCGAAATATGCCATAACGGCACTTCTTTTCATTACATCTTTTGTCGGATACTGGGCATATAACTGTCCTTCTGACATTTCTTTGCTTGTTTTCATCACATAGTTATAATTGTCTCCATTTTGCTTGAAGAAATAATTAAGATCATAGTCAACACTCTTCTTATCATCGCTTCCATACATATATTTGATATAATTATAGATTGTCTGATCTTTTCCACCAGCGATCACAGATGTATATCCGACATAGTACATATTTCTTACAACATTATCTGGTCTTGAGATATAGTTTACAAATGCCTGTGCTGCCTGCTGCTTTTCCTTATCTTTTCCAATACCATCCTTTAACATACACCATCCATCAAACCACAGATTGGTACTAGCTTTTGGAACTGCATAACGAAGTTTGATTCCTTCTTCTTCCACCTGCTGCATAGAATAAACACCATCTCCAGACCACTGAAGATTGGCGACAACTTTTCCGCTGACAAGATCTGATTTCCCACTGTCTGTCTCGAAAGAATAAACGTTATCTTTCATTTTTGATAAAATCTCTCCAGCACTTTGAATGCTTTGATCTGAAGTATCATTTAACAATGCAGATAACTTTTTCTGGTAATCTGCCTGTTTTTGGAATTCATCTGTTAAAATCTGTTTTTGTGTCTGCATTCCTCGAACAGCAAAATAACAATCTCTGACGCTGTCTTTTGCTGTTACCTTTTTATGATATTTTTGATTTAGTAATAAGCCCCAGTCTTCGGCATCTTTTCTAGAAACATATTTTGGATTATATACATAGCCCAGTGTTCCCCACATATAACCAGCTGTGTAATCTCCCACAGATTGTCCGTGATATCTTAACTGATCTAATGATTTCTTTATATATGGTGATACTCCTTTTGCATAATAATTTTCACTGTTTGAAATATCCCAGAAGTCATCAGAATATTTTAATATTTTTTTCTCTGCCAAAAGCTTCATGATCATATATTCGGATGGACAGATCAGATCATATGTATCACCGATCGTTAACTGATTATACATATCTTCATTGGTTCCAAAACTTGAATATTCGACTTTTACTTTTTTATGATATGTTTTCTCATACCAGTTTTCAAAATCTTTGATCATAGTATTTCTGCCGATGATCTTTTTCCCATTTTCCAGTTTGATTTCTTCATCGTCATCCCAGTCCCCTTCATCAAGATATTCTTCCCAATTTGCGATTCTTAAAACAATCTCTTCATTGTTTGAGCTGTTGTTTTTTGAACCACAAGAACATAATGTAAGCGGAAGGATGATCACAAGTAAGATGGAAAAAAGAATAGAAAATGCTTTATATTTCATGATCATGCTCCTTTCTCCCCGTATGGTTCATACCGATCACAATAAAAATCACAACCAAAAAGATGATCGTTGATAATGCCCATAGTGCGGTTTTCACATCGGTCTGTGCTCCTTTTGTAGCATTGACAACATAGGTACTGATCGTGTCAAACATCGATGGTTTTGTATAAGTTGTGATAAAATAATCATCCAACGTTAATGTAATTGACATCATGAATCCAGATACGATTCCAGAAGTTAATTGTGGAAGTACAACCTTTCTTAATGCTCCAAACGGGGAACATCCAAGATCTAATGCCGCTTCATATAACTGTGGATCCATCTGTTTTAGACGAGGGATCACAGACAGATATACAAAGGGGCTACAAAGAGATACCAGCCCGAGCACAAGCGGAATATAACTGGCTTTATCCATCTTAAAAAAGACGATCAATAAAACGCAAATAGAAAAACCAGTAACGACATCTGCATTAACAACAGGAATCTGATTCATCAAATGGATCGGTTTCTTAAGCTTATTTGAAGAATAAAATGCCCCGATTGCTCCAAGAGTTCCAAGGATCGTTGAAATAACCGCAACGACCAAGGCTAAAAGGATCGTTCCAAAGATCATTGTCCTTAAATCCTCAGAATGAAACAGATAAATATAATTTTTCAAAGTAAAACTTCCAGATTTTCCAATGATTGCGGAATCCATAAAACTATAAACTGCCAAGATCAAGATTGGCAGATACATGAGTAATAAGATGATTCCAAGGAAAATACCCTGTATCGTTTTTTTAGTCATAAGCATTTTCCTCCTTATCTGAAAATTCGCCAGTTAACATACTTAAAAATAAGATTAAGATCAAAAGGATCATAGAAATCACAGATCCGTTATTCCAATCATACATATTAAAGTAACTTCCAACAAGACTTCCCATGATGTAGGTACTGTTATACATCATATCAAGTACGACATAATTTGTCATTGCAGGAAGAAATACCATCGTAATTCCACTGATGATCCCTGGAATGGATAACGGAAGGATCACTCTTGTAAATACGCGATGATGTTTTGCCCCAAGATCTAATGCTGCCTCAATGTAACTATGATCGATCTTGGCGATCGTATTATAAATTGGCAAGATCATAAAAGGCAGAAAATCATAAGTCATTCCGATCACTGTATTTAAAAATGGATGGAAAGCAAGATTTCCTTCGATCATTGTTAAGATCTCTTTTAATGCAGTAATACGAAGGGTAAAATTGATCCACATTGGCATTACAAATAACATCAATAATACATTTCCGCGTTTAAAATCTCCTTTTGCAAGAATATATGCCACAGGATATGCGATCAATAAACATACAACGGTTGTTACGATCGCAATCATTGCGCTGTAGATCAGGGTTCCAATTGCCTTACTGTCTGTAAAAAACAGAACAAAATTGTCCATAGAAAATTGTCCAGCTCCATTGGTAAATGCATAATATAATAAAATAAGCACAGGGCAAACAACAACAATTGTCAAAAACAATAAGTATGGAATTCCAAGAATACTTTTTAGTCTGTCATTTTTCATTTACTTTCCTCCGAAACTCTTTGAAATTCCATCGCATCATCCGGAATTACGACACTTACAAAATCTCCGATATTCCATAAATCTTCATCATCAACAGAATACTCTACTTTATTTTCACTCACAATGCGATAATTATAATGATCACCCTTGTAGATAATAGAGATGATATTTCCCTGAAAATATCCTTCTTCTGGATCATCACTAAGATTGGCAAGTTTGGATGGGAAGAACATTTTCACCTTTTCTCCCTCTAAATGAACTTTATGCCCATCTTGATCTACGATATGACCATGTTCCAATCTGCACCCATCAAAAAGTTTTTCAACCGGAACTGGGATACTTCCATCCATAAATTTCAAATAACCATCTTTTTCCATCACACCGACATAATGATTTACTTTCGTATCTTTTGGCATTGTATGAATCGTTCCAGGTGTGAAATCGATTCCTACTTTTGTTCCTGGTTTGATCTCGTGTAAAATATGTGCTTCAATCTCATTTTTATCAGATTGTACAGCTACTTCATAAAATTTGCCACAAAACAGGCAGGAAATAACCTCACCACTAAATTTTCCATCTTCTGGAGATGATAAAATAACATCTTCCGGGCGGATTATGACATCAACTCTGGTACCGGCTTCATATTCATCTTCACATGGAAAATCATGATGTGCAAAATGAACAGTATCGTCTGATTTCTTTACTCCATCAAAAATGTTACTCTCTCCGATAAAGTCCGCAACAAAAGCATTCTGTGGCTTATTATAGATTTCCTCTGGTGTTCCAACTTGCTGGATCTGTCCTTTTGACATGACAACGATCTTATCTGACATCATCAATGCCTCTTCTTGATCATGTGTGACAAAGATAAACGTAATACCTAATTCTTTATGCATATTTTTTAACTCGATCTGCATTTCCTGACGCATCTTGTAATCTAGGGCACTTAATGGTTCATCTAATAATAAGATCTTTGGCTCATTGACAATTGCTCTTGCAATGGCAATTCTTTGCTGCTGCCCACCAGACAAGCTGTCGATCTTTCGCTTTTCAAAACCTTCCAGATCAACGACTTCTAGTACTCGTTTTACTTTCTTTTTAATCTCATCTTTTGGAATTTTCTTTTCTTTTAACCCGAATGCAATATTGTCATAAATATTTAAATGTGGGAAAAGAGCGTATTTTTGGAAGACAGTATTAAATTTTCTCTCATTTGGTGGTAGAATGCTGATATCTTTTCCATGAAACAGGATTTCACCATCCGTTGGTGTCTCAAATCCCGCCAACATTCTTAAAATTGTTGTTTTTCCACATCCAGAAGGACCTAGAAATGTTACAAACTCTCCCTCATTGATCGTAAGATTAAAATCATAAATGACCGGCACATTGTTTGTATAACATTTTTTTATATGTTTTAATTCTATGATCGGCTGTTTTTTATTCATTAATTTTTTGTTCCTTTCTATTTTTGTCATGAATATCTCAAAAGAAAAACAGCATCCTAAAAGTCTGGGTGCTGCAAAAGTTTTATTTTCTTTTTTGTAGTAAATTCTATTTTTTATAAAAATGGTTCTTTTGTTCTTCTGTGTACATTGATCTCATCTATGATCGCATTACTTCTATGACTTAAAATAAAATAAATAATATCCGCAATGTCCTCTGGTGCGATCATATCGTTTGCATCTGGTGGAAGATCAGGTCTTGCCTGTCGCACCATATCTGTTAAAACTCCGCCCGGATTGATCAGATGCACACGAATTCCATCATTGCTTACTTCTTTTGCCAATGCTTTTGTCATACCAGCCAAAGCATGTTTGCTTGATGCGTAAACACTTTGATCCATATAACCTTTATATGCAACTACAGATCCAATATTAATAATTGTTGCACTTTCAGATTTACGAAGGATTGGTAAAGAACTTTGACACATAAAAAATGGTCCTTTAGCATTAATACTCATGATCTGATCATATTCTTCTTCTGTTACTTCTTCAAATCTCTTATTCATCGTTACACCTGCATTGTTGATCAGATAATCAAACTGCAAATTATGGTCAAACAATGTTTTTATTTCTTCTTTGTGACTAATATCAACTGAAAAACATTTAATATCAACTTTATCACATAGCTTCTTTGTTTCTTCTAATTTATTAAGATTTCGTCCAATCAAAATCAAATTAATGCCATGGTTCGCTAATTTCTGTGCAGTTGCACGACCGATTCCAGAACCTGCACCAGTGATCAATGCTGTTTTTTTGCTCATATTGATTCCTCCTGTGTGATCTATGCTTTTTGCTTTCTATAATTTTAACATATCAACAAGATGTACTCAATCAAAAAGATTTATAAGCCACGATTATATACATAATTCATCACTTTTGGGATTCGTCATTTATTGTTCCTTTCTATTTTTTAATAACCATTTGACCGCTTTGGAAAGTCTTTTTTCGGAATCAGCAAAATGCCCACCGCTATTAAATTCTAAAATTGTTTTCTTTACCTTTGGATCATTTTGCAAAATTTGTTCTTGTTTTCTCGTCCGATCTCCAACTCTTGCCATAACCTGATTCTTTGTTTTTTCTTCTTTTCCTCCAAGACTTATGTAGATATAACATTCATGCTTTATCCGATGATGTGACACATATTGATCCCATTGTTCGAACCATAAAGAACCTGAGCAGCTTGCAATTGCTGAGAAGATATCTGTTTCATATGCTGTCCATAAAGCAAACAATCCTGCAAGGGAATATCCGATCAGATAAATTTCTCTGTCTGCTCCATAAGCTGTTTTTAATTCTGGAATCAGGTCGTTCGTCAACCACTGTAAAGTTTTTAGACCATTTCCCTTAAAATCTTCATTCCCAAAGGCAGCAGGTGCTTTCCATGGGGAAAAATCCCCATTCCAGTCTTCTACCTGAAATGCACATAAAAGAAAATTCTGATCATTGACTGTCTCCATCAGACATTCCCACATATGTGCTATCTCATTTCCACGATGTGGATACATTCCCCATAGGATGATCGGACCATCGGAGCCATTTTGATCTATATAACATATTTTGTGTTTTATCTGTAATTTCTGCATAAATACATTGATCTCCATAAATTTTCAACTTTTTGTTGGATGAATTTTACAAAATACTTTTTTGATATTATCACATACTAAGAAACGAGGAGGTTTCGATGCATGAAGGATAAGAAAAAGAAACAAGAACTTACAAACGAAGAAATTGACGAAAATATCTTCGAAATGTGTAATATCTGCTCTACTACGGACTGTACCGGATTGATCCAGGTTGTTCCAAGAACAGAAGCCGACCTTGAATCTTATGAAAAATTGTATCCGTTCCGTCCACCGTTTTTACCTCGCGATGATGATTAAGTCGTCATCCATTTTCTTCTGCGACAAGATCTTATGGCCAGTTATGACTGTAAGGTCTTGTTTTATTTTCCTCAATTCTTTTCGAATAATTCTTCTTTTATTTTACCAAATATATCGAAAGAATAAAACTATCTTTTTGATGCAAACTATTTTTAAATCATAATAGAAAGGCTGATACCCAAATGAATAAAAAAATCTTAAAACTAGGAATTCTGACTGTAGCAGGTGCTGCCATTGTTGCAATGAAAAAGTCAAAGAAAGAAAAGCTTGTATATTCTTACCCTCAAACAAAAGTGAAAAAATCGAATTACAAAAACACAGAATTAAATAAACAGAAGAAAAATAGCAAAGGAATTTATTACTCCAGTGGAAATTATGAAGCGTTTGCCAGGCCAAAGAAACCAAAAGATATAGAGAAAAAATCTGCCTATCTTGTAGGAAGTGGTCTTGCCTCTCTTGCTGCTGCCTGTTTTCTGATTCGTGATGCGCAAATGTCAGGAGATCATATTCATATCTTAGAGGCATCCAATATTGCAGGCGGTGCCTGTGATGGAGTCGCTGATCCTGATCGTGGGTATATTATGCGCGGTGGTCGTGAGATGGAAGATCATTTCGAATGTCTGTGGGATTTATTTCATAGTATTCCATCTCTGGAACATCCAGAGAACTCTGTGTTAGATGAATTTTACTGGCTGAACAAAGAAGATCCAAATTATTCCTTGTGCCGTGCAACAAATCATCGAGGAAAACCCTCTGAGAACTTTGGTAAATTCAATATCGATGCCAAAGGTCGAAAGCAAATCATGAAGTTATTCTTTACTGCGAATGAAAAGTTATATGATAAAACAATCGAGGATGTCTTTGACGAACACGTTTTTGATTCGGATTTCTGGTTATACTGGCGGACAATGTTTGCTTTTGAAAACTGGCACAGTGCTTTGGAACTGAAATTATACCTACAGCGGTTTATCCATCATATTGGTGGATTGCCTGATTTTTCAGCTTTGAAATTTACACAGTATAATCAGTATGAATCTTTGATCTTGCCAATGATCGAATATCTGAAACAAAATGGTGTTATCTTTCATTTCCATACACAAGTTACGAACGTGATCTTTTCATTTGAAAATGATCAAAAGGTTGCAAAAAGTATCGAATATATCAAAAATTCTAAAACAAAGATACTTCCGCTGACAAAAGATGATCTTGTCTTTGTGACAAATGGAAGTTGTACCGAAAGTACACTGTATGGAGATCATCACACGCCTGCAAATGGCGATGCAATGATTCGTATCACTGGGTGCTGGAATCTTTGGAAGAATATTGCAAAACAGGATCCTTCCTTTGGTCATCCAGAGAAATTCTGTGGAAATGTTAGTAAAACACGTTGGGAATCTGCGACGATCACAACCAGTGATACAAAGATCATTGATGCGATCACAAGAATCTGTAAACGAGATCCTCTTTCCGGAAAGGTTGTAACTGGAGGTATTGTTTCCTGCGAGGATTCCAACTGGCTGTTAAGCTGGACCGTCAATCGTCAGGGACAGTTTCGAAAACAAAAAGAAGGTGAAATCTGTATCTGGCTATACAGTCTTTTTTGTGACACACCAGGAAATTATATTCATAAGCCAATGAAAGATTGTACTGGAGAAGAAATTACAGCAGAATGGTTATATCATATTGGAATACCACTGGATGAAATCGACGAATTAGCAAAAGATCATGCGAATACTGTACCGACAATGCTGCCTTATATTACCGCATTTTTTATGCCAAGAACCGCCAGAGACCGCCCGGATGTGATTCCTGATGGGTGTGTTAACTTTGCATTCTTAGGTCAGTTTGCTGAAACGCCAAGAGATACAATTTTTACTACTGAATATTCGGTGAGAACAGCTATGGAAGCTGTGTATGGACTACTTGACGTTGACCGAGGAGTGCCAGAGGTTTGGGGAAGTGTGTACGATGTAAGGAATTTGTTGGATGCGAGTGTTCGATTGATGGATGGAGAATCTCTGCTTGATATGGATCTGCCAATGCCAATTGAAAAATTAAAGGGCTGGCTGTTGAAGTTTGTCAAGGATACGGATATTGAAAAATTGTTGGAAGAATATGAATTGATTAAAAAATAAAAGAATAGCCTTGTTATCATGATAAATAAATGGTAACAAGGCTGTTTATTTTAAGTTATATATTACACACTAAAAGAATTTCAAAATATCATCTACATCTTTCCTCTTAGGTTTTGGCGGATTTTCCTTAATATATCCAACAGAGATCACAGATACAACCATCTCTGTCTCAGGAGTAAGAACTGTCAATATTTCTAATTTTTGTACTTGTCTAAATATTTCACTGGCACCTGATCCGTCAGCCATACACCATTCTTTGATAAGAAAAACTTATAATTTTCATTTCTGGAATATTTTCCTGCACAAAATTTACTATTTTCCCATTTGCATACTTTTTATATTTTACTTCATAATGAGTTTGATATGTTGTCTGACGAGGATCTCCTACCAAAGTGATATCACAGCCAACTTCATGTAATTTTCTTATAACTTCTAAATCATAGCCAGCAAAATCCTGTATTTCATCTACAAAAACATAAGAAAAAATCTTTCGCATCCGTCGAAATACACAGCCATTCGATAATCCATCCAAAACACATGGCAATTTTGAAATCATATTTGAATACACATTACCGGAAGCTGTAACATATTTTTTCTCATTTGTATCCTTTAGCTTCATCAAATTTCTATCTACTTTATTCACCAATAATACACCCGATACTCTATTAGCAATAAGATAACTTTGATAAGGTCGTATACCGTGCCTAATTAGTAGTGAAAACCACGGCATAATAGTTACATTTGCTGGAATACAACCATTTATTTCGTAAAATTTTTCTCTAATGCTTTGTTCATTTGTATCGGTATAAGTCGTTATCAAAATATTTTCAGAAATCTCTAACGCTCGCTTTACAAGGAATGTTGTTTTTCCTGCCCCTGCTGCCGCAATAATTAGACTACTCATTTTTTATTGCCCTCATTATATACTCAGGATATTTAATTTTCGTAGCCGATTCAAAAATTGCAATCGCACAATCCGTCTTATGAGTACGCATATATTTGTGCATTTCATCATCAGTACTGTAGTTAGTTCCAAAAATATTATTCATTACTTCCCTTCCATTTTCTTTCAATATTTTCGGTTCTAAGGTATTATAATTAAAATCCTTACCCGCCAGTTTCAAATCACCTGTATCTACTACCTCATCAACACATATATGGATACATGGTATTCCTTCATATTCTTTGTACTTTTTCTTAACAGCTTCAATATTTCCATCGTTGTCTGTAACAACAGCCGTTTCTTTGTTTAATGTCTGTGCAATTTCAAGATACCGCTTAAATGTCACCCCACCTACGGTCATTACATCTATTCCGTCTTGGATAGGGAGCCTCCCCTCATGAGTATCCATATATGCTCTCTGAACAACCAGTTCATCTGAATCACCTTCTACTAAGATTGATTTTTTGCAAAGAATCAGTCGCAGTGTATCATAACCTGCCACTTTTTTGAAAAATTCAAAAGTTTCCTTTTCGAGTGATTGCATCGAACAACAATTATTCTCAGAAAGCAAAATTAAATTTTCCAGTCCGAGCTTATTAGCGACAAAGCTACTATGTGTTGATGCTATAATTTGTCTTCCTGATGCAGCCTTTTCAATAACTCCCATCAATTCGCTTAATCGAGAAAAAGATAAATGACTTTCAGGTTCTTCAATCAAAATAATACTTGCTTTTTCTGCCTGTTTATGACTTAAGGCTAATTGTGTTTTTATAATACATTGTGCACCTTTTCCAGCATGAGCAAAAGGGATTCCATCCACCTGCGTAACCAAACTTGACTCCCAAGAATTTTGAACTCCTTGATCAGCACTCAATGATATTTTTCCATTCATAACAGTAGACGCTGCACTAATTTTCTCATTAATTGACTGAATTGCTTCATTTTGTGCAAACTCATCTATCATATTTCTGTGGGCTTGTGTTATTGCTGTTATGTCCTCTGGTTCAAGGAAATTCTTTACTACTCTGGAAATATATACATCAGACCCATTTTGGTATCTATAATTTGACGAATCAATCATTACAGATTTTATTGGTATAAATCGGGGCATTTTCTCATCTCGGCTAAAAGAAAACCATTTAGCTTCATAAAATTCAATAGGCAAACTTGTAAGTTTTTCTGTTTTCAATAAAACTTCATATTCTGAATTAAATTTATCAGAAAAACTAATTGTGAATCTGATTCCTTCCATACCATCATTTTTTTCAGAATTACCATTTCCTTCATATTCAGGCAATGTTCCACTTTTGAAATATAGCTCAATCATTATTTCTGGAGGTGCAATGGGATGTCCATTTTCCACTGATTCCAGATATTCTTCAACTGCTTCTCTATTAAATAAATATGTTGACATCCGATTTCTAATATTTCGACCAGCATATATGCCCGTCAAAGCCACATGAATGGCCTCAAGAATAGTAGATTTTCCAGATTCGTTATCACCAACCAGAAGATTGATATTTTCATTAAATTTTATTTCAAACGGATTTTTAAACTTCTTAAAATTTTGAATAATTACCTTCTCAATAGCCATTCGTAGCCTCCTATCTTCGATTTTACTTTACATTGGTTTAGATTTCTTAATGTCTGCAGAATCTTAAATTTCACATTAAATTATTTCTATATTTCATAATTTGCATATTTTGACAACATACTTGCAGCTGTAAGAATAATTTTCTTTGAATTTTCATTAAATGTACAGTGCCCTATTATTTTAAAATTCTTTTTTACAGAATATTGATTTACAAAAATAGAGTTATATATTTCTATAATTTTTTCTTCTAAAGTAATCATTTCTTTGCCTTCTTCTATGTTAAAAGATTCATTTTGACCTAAGAAAGACTCTCCAATCAAATCCTTAAATTCCTCTGTATTAAATACATTTATCATCGGTTCCGGATTCTTACCTGATATAAATTTTTCATATAAAGATACATCAACCATTTTCAATCCTACTACAATTGGAAGCATAATCTGATTTCTTAATGTCTCAGGGTGCTTAAGTTTTCAATTTATTTTATAAACTGATTACTTAATATCTCAGAGACCTTAAGGATTACGTCTGAGCAAATTTATTTGCTCATGAATAATTCAGGATTAATTATTTTTAACTTTCATTTTGTAAGCTAATTTTGCCATACCACTTTTTGCGCCCCTCGGCTGCTTTCGGGAATGAATTTCTATTTCTTCTTTACTCATTGTTTCTGATATATTTTTCAAAAACTCTTCTAATCTTGGATTCACTCGTTTTCCCCCTCGTCTCAAAATACCCTGACAAGCTACTGGTGTTATATATAACTTATCATCAACATCAACACTCGATATTATATTTTGCATTGTTCCAAATACAGATTTTTCTGGCTGTGTAGAACAATTTATAGGAACAGAATCAAGATAATTACAAATTCCTTTACCAAAATCTATATACTCATAATTCTCAACATTTAATCGAATTTGATTAACAGTTAATATTGTAGGTTTAAAACCATCATTTATTCTTTCCCCAATCCAACGAATAACTGGAACTGCCCAAGCATTACCAATTGCAGTATATCTCTCTGTTCTTTTCGATTTTTTTAATGCTGTATAATTATCGTCAAATCCCATAAGACGTTCACATTCTAAAGGTGATAATCTTCGAATTCTGCCATCTTGAACAACGAATAGTGATCCATTATTTGCTGCTGCATTTCCATTCCATTTCGTTCCATATGCCGCATATAAACAATCAGTATATTCCCTGAATATCTCAAATCTGTGTCCTTCTTTTTCAAACACTAAATTTTCCTTTGGATATTCTCCTAATTTTTTCGTGTGCTTCTCAAATAAAACATTTTCAGGAGAGAAATCTTTTCCCCCTGCTAAAACATATAATCTTTTTCTCTGTTGAGGAATCCCAAAATATTTTGCATCAATAACTCTCCATGCTATATTACGAATTGGTCCTCTAATAAGCCCTGCTTTGGGCCATTTTCCTAAATTAAGTGGTTCCTCCAATCCTGCTAAATATGATACAAAACAACCAAATGCATTCGTTTTGTCGGAAAGAACACCTTCAACATTTTCCCAAAACATTACTGTTCGATTTTTTCCATTACTTAAACGAATTTTATCATTTGCATTGATAATATCAATAAATTTTAGCGTTAAATTCCCTCTATCATCATTTAAACCCGCCTGAAATCCTGCAAAAGAAAATGCTTGGCAAGGTGTTCCTCCACATATCATATCGGGAGATTCTATACTTCCTTTATAAATTTTTTCTGGAATTTCTACCATATCACCTAAATTAGGAACATTTGAATATTTTTCAGATAATATCCTATTAGGAAATGTTGCTATTTCTGAATACCATTTATAAGAAAAGTCTAAATTTTTCCATGCTACTGTTCCAGATTCTATTCCAGAACATATACTACCTACTGTTTTAATCATTTTTTTCACCTTCAAGTTTTCTCATTAATTCCTTCCGCCATCTTTCAATGTCATACCATGGACAACCTATGCATCCTTCTTCTGCTGCCTTTCCTTTTGTTGGTATAGTGGATTCCCAAAATCTTCCTCCTTCGTAATAAAAATCTATCCCATAAATAGAACCTCTTTTCCCTGTTTGAAAACATTTTCTACATACTTCTCGTTTTTGTTGATTCCGTTGATTCGTTAATAATTGAAACTTTTCCCTAATTTCATCATCTGTCATTGTATCAGGATTTTCACTTTTAGTATCATCATCCCATCTTATTTCAGAAAATTTATGATCAGGAAGACAATTTCTATTCACAGTACCTTCATAAGCATCTATATAATTAAATAATCTTAATATACGCTTCCTTAATGCTGGAGACCAAGTCTCATATCCATTTCCTGCAAGTTCAACTCTATCGATTGGGAGAAGTAATAACCTTGTACTTCTATTATTACCACATTTCGGACAATGATAATTCAAGTGCGTAGCAATAGTATAACCCATTTCTTTCAAATCCTGAATTCTTCTTGCGAAATTTGGATTGTTAATTTCACAATTTCTGCAATGCCATTTCCCATCTTTTAAAAGATTAAAAATTTCCTTCGTTTCTACAGATCGACTGTGTGACCATCTGGCATCTTCCTTCTGTAACCATACTCTATAATTTTTAGGATTCATTTGATCATATATTGAATTTAAGTACCTATATAGCTCATCTGTTTCCCCATCTGAAATATTTACACCTGTTCTTCTATACTCAACAGGAACCCATCCATCCCATTGTGTATCATTATATTTAAATGTAACATCTATGTATGATTCTGATGCTTTAGTATTCACATATCTTGATTTGTTTTTAATTTCAATTTCTTTATATAGTTTTGTCATATGTATTCCTCCTTGTTTTAATATAATAACAAAAATATTTTCAATGTCACATAATATTCCTTTTTCTCCTCAATATATCCTCTATTTTTCCCAATCCACTATATAAATTTTTATCATCCATATGCGCTCTTTTCATTCCAATTATATTCATTAACAAATAGTCTAATCTATGCAATTCGGACCCTAATTGCAATTGATTATAAAACTTATTAACATCTTCATTATGTACAAACTCATCATTCACACAAATATAATATTTTTTATCTCTCACAAATGTCTTTTTTATTCCTTCTTGATCCGGATACAAATTTTTATATTGTTCTGAATTTATGTAAAATGAACTTTTATTATGATTACAATCATGACATGCTAAAACTAAGTTTTCTATATAACCTGCATCTTTTTTACTTTTAAACAATGGCGCCTTTTCATATAAAAAATGATCTACTTCAAAATAATTTTTTGGCAATAAATCATTAGATACACCACAATATGCACATTTATCATTATATATTTTCATAAATTCTTTTTTTAAACTTCCTGAATTATTACTAATATAAGTATGCATATCCTGTGCTCTAGGATGTTCTTCTTTAATTTTATTTTTTATATGCTCTTTCTTTTTTCTCACATTATCTAATTCAGGACAATATTTAGTTCTTCTATAATCATCCACTTTATCTATCTACTTTCTCTTGTAATTCTTGAAAAATTCCAATTATATGATCTATATCTGTTTTTGTTAGTTCATCATATACATCCTTTCCTTTTAATGAATTTTCAATTTTTTCAATCATTACATCTTCCCATATTGTATTTTCTTTCATATGAGAAGCTATTTTTCGATATTCAAATATGTTTTTAACTGCATGGTCTATTAATTCTGGTAGAATGCTATCATAGTACTCTTGTGCTGTTTTATCACTTCTAGAATCATATTTAGCTATTGTTTCATATTCTTCTTCTACTTCATTTTGTGTTATTACAATAACCTCAATAAATGGTAAATGTTTTTTTAAGATTATTTTAAATTCTTCTCCTGTAAATTTTCCATTTGTATTCCTATTTTCAAATAATTTAGAATCAATAAAAATAATATTTGCAGTTCTAACTTCAGTATTATTTATCAAACTTTCATAACCCTCTTCTGAATTAAATTCTATATCAGAATAATCGAATTGACATAAATCACTTCTAAATTTATCTAAATACTTTGATAAAGAAATATCTGGTGAATCATCAATATATATCATTTTTATTGTATCCATTATATTTTTCCTCCCAATGTAAATTTAATATAAAACCCTTTTTCTCCTTTTATATCTTGTACTTCCCCTCCTGACATGATACAAGTATTATTTACAATCCACATTCCTAGTCCATGTCCTTTTTTTCGTGTCGTTTCATGAACTTCTAGTATTTTCCACGGATTTGTTGAATATTTATCATCTAATCCTTTCCCATTATCTCTATATTCAAACTCTAATTTGCCATCATTTTTCATTGCAGAAATAAAAATATTTAATAACTGAATTTCATCATTTTGTTGTATACTATTTAAAATCAAATTATCCAAAATAACTTGTATTACATCTTCGGATATTTCATATATAATATCTTCCTCTATATCTAAATTAATATGGATCCATTTATAATCTCTTTGCCAAACTTTTTTTATTGACTTAACAACATCAAAAATACTCCTTTCTCGTAGTTCAAATTGTTTTTTCTCTATTTCTTCCAACATAGTATCCATGAAAGTAAGTAATTTTTTTTCAACTTCATTTCCATTTTTTAATAAATATGGTACATTCTTATACGATTTACGAGTATTTTCTTCTAAATTAAGTTCTTCCCACATTCCATATTCTTTCAAAGCATCTACAATATTCTCATAATTTTCATAAATAAAATTTCTATTATTTTTCATTTCATGCGCTATTGATGATGCTTTTAAACCAGTAGTAGCCAAAACATTTAATATCCTAACATCATATCGGTATTTTTGTTCTACCTCTTCCTTATCTTTCTGATATCGCTTTTGTTCTTTTTTATATTCCTTAATTTCTGATGCCAATTGTTTTGATTCATCTGGTGTTAAATTTTTAATAGATTTTGGACTTTTAGCAACTCGATCTGAAACTGGAGATTTATTAGGAGAGATAATTTTATTCTTTACATCGATTTTCCTTATAATATTTTGTCTATACCTTTCAAATTCTTTTATTCCCATACAGATAATTTCAACAAATACTTGAAAATATATATTTTCATCCAATCCTTGTCTATTTGCTAAATCTTGTAACATATAGTTTTCCTTCTTATCAATCAGGACATATCCAGCTAACTGATTTTCTCTTACTCTCCATGATCCCGATTTATGAGTTGCTGCTGCTGGGGACTTTCTTGCACGTTTTCCTAATCCTAACCAGTCTTTTTTTCCCTCATAAGAAGATATACTAAATGCATTTCTATACAAAATTATTCCACCTTTTATTTTTTCTGATGTACTTGTATATTTGTATAAATATTTATCTTTATCTAATGCAGTAGGTGATATATTAAAATAAAAATTAGCTGAAAATTTTCCTATTCCATTAACTATTCTTTCTAAATCATTTTCTGCCACTTCTTCTATATATGAACCTTTTAATTCATCCTTAACATTAAGTTTTGATTCAAACTCATTTAAATTAATTCCCTGACAATATTTTGTTGCTTTTCTATCGAATTCATCAGATTTAATTATTGTTGTTAATATTCCATTATCATATTTTAGTTTCAAATTGCTTTTACAATTAATTCCTATTTCTGCTGTTGGAAAATATTTAGGAATTATTTTATTAAACTCATCGGTTATAATCTCTATTTTCATAGAATCGTCAAAATAAGTTCTTTCTATATATTCACATAAATTATTTATTCTTTTTTTGTTCCAACGTTCTCTAAGATTTTCTATTAATATTGTCGTTCCATTTTCAATTAGATTTTCCGCAGTATCAATTATAGATGTATTCCAATCTGTTTTCCAAACAACTCCTGGATTATCTGCCTTTTTTGTTGTCATTATAATATTACAGCCTAATCTAGATAACGCAAATCTACCAACACCCTTAGATCCTGCTTGGATTCTTTTATTATTGTTGTCATCTATAATTTCATATTTTTTATCACTTTTTCCTATATGCATCCAATGTTTCTTTATATCTTCAACATTCATTCCAATACCATCATCTTGAATTACCATCTGATTATTTTGAAATTTAATTTTCAAATTTAACGCATTTGCATCATATGCATTTTTTACTAATTCAAGAACTGCTGCTTCATCAGTTGAAAAATTTTGAACACCTAATAATTCTGCAATAGTACTATCTTCAACAATATACTTTAATACTTCCATTAATTATAGCCTCCCAGGAGTTTAATATTGTTATATATTTATTTTATATTTTTTAATATCATTTACGGAAATTCTATATGATGTAGCTGTAGTTGGTGTTCCACAAATTTTTACATAGTCATAAAAATCTTTGCTCTCTAAAATCTTTTTTGCATCTTGCAATCCTAATCTACTATTTTCTCTACATTTTATAAAATAACCAGCATATGGAACTGCATTTTCTCCCACCTCATATACATGAACTTCTTTCGTAATAACCATTGGAATAATTAATTTGTTACCTGTAACACTCGTGATAGCCTGACTTCTTCCATATTGAAACCATAATGTATTTTTATCTTTTTTTCTTTTCTTTAATTTATCTTTGAATTGTTTTAAATATCTAACAGCACCCGGAAATCTATCTTCAAATTCGTTTTCTGAATAATCTTTACGTTTTCCATCTTCTATTCTGTATGGAAATATAATCTTATAGCTATTTTCTCCTCTACTTAAACTTTTTATACTTGCAGCATCTTTTACTAATTCTTCTTCGATTTTATATTCATCAATAATATAATAATCATCTCTTCGTTCATATTCTTTAAATATAAAAGCCTCGTTTAACAGTGTCGCAACACTATTTTTTACTTCAAAAAAATCACTAAATTTAACACCTATATTATTATCATCCCTTGTAACAGACCATTTAGCATCAGTTAATTTTTTCCTCTCTATTTCAAAAATAGTGTTTTCTTTAACTAAATGATATTTTAGATCAGATTTGTTTGTTAAATTTTCACAAACAATAATAACTGATGACGTTAATGCTTGCGAAAAAATTTTAATGGTTCTATAATCATAAATCTCCGTTATATATTTACTAAGTTTTACTCTTAAATCCCCTGCAAATTTATTGGTCATAATACTACATGGTACTAAATAAACCATCTTACCTCTATTTTTTAATGTTTTTAAACTAGCCTCAATAAAAGCATAACAATAATCAAATCTACCATTATTACAAGTCGAAAATGACTTTTTAAGAAATTCTCTTTGTGAATCATCCATATCATGGTACGTTATATATGGTGGATTTCCAATTATAAAATCATATCTATTTTGTACATCTTCTTTTAAAAAATCATTATTTTTTATGTTCCATTCTATTCCTTCTATCCCATATGATGCTGCCAATTTATTAAGTCTATTTTTACATTTTTCTATACACTCTTTATCTATTTCATAAGCCTCAATATCCTTATTCAATCCATTTTTAATTTCTTCTGCAGAATGTTTTTCACTTTTAGCACTTTCAATATATCGTTTTACAACTTCTAATAAAATGTTACCTTCTCCACAAGAATTTTCTAAAACTTTCTTTCCATAAAGTTTTTTAGAATAATCTACATAATCTAACATTTGTTGTACATACTTCTGGGGTGTTGGAATTTGACAATTACTCGCCATCTTTCATCTTCCTTATTCATATATTTAAATAAAACTAT
>OLOI01000432.1_pt1 | contig 42634 bp, 52 predicted proteins | sample 1672131 | NCBI WGS metagenome assembly OLOI01 (sample SAMEA3136651, study PRJEB25190) | human gut metagenome
TGTGGATATAACTGTCGGCTTTTTTGTGGGACAAAAGAACTACCGTCTCCACATGAACAGTTTATCTATGGTTCACTTTTAATTGCTTTTTACAGCTTTCAAACTCCTATAACATAAGTAATTATCAGGCGTTCAGTTTATTTGTCTTTTTAAGTCTTTCACGTATATTTCTATGTCGGTGGCAAATTGGTGGCATTGCCACCATATTCGCATCAAATAGCAATTAGATCTTTCCATGTTGCTGATCCGCATACCCCATCAACATCCAGACCTCTTGATTTCTGATACTGTTTCAGAGCATATATGGTATTATCTCCTGCTTCCCAGTCAAGGTCAAGGTCTTTTTTATTTTTTCCTTTGAATCCACGTGATTTCAGAATTTCCTGTAACAGAAGTACAGAAGTATTCTTGTCACCAGCTTTTACAGTTTTTGGCTCAAACATATATTCCTCTCCTGTCTGTGTAGTATTAGATGATGTATTCTCAGGTTTTGCAGGTGCGGATGCATCAGATACAATACTATAATCCGGTGTACAGAACTTAGTTCCGGGCATCTGACTATTGAGGTAACTTTTAGCACATACACCGCCACCATTTGCGATAATACCGGATGCCCCACTTGTATTACCTTCAATCGTATAGAAACGATCACCGATTACGGCGGTAACAAGTCCTGTATGGGTAAATGTACCGTTATGATAAAAGATAACAATGTCACCGATTTTCGGGTTTGCGTTCCGGGTAAACAAATTTCCCAGTGTTGGACAGTACACGTAAGGCCAGTGTTTCAGCAATTTTTTAGCTTTTTCCAGACCAAAGGCTTTCATGAAACACCAAGATACGAACGCCGCACACCAAGGCTGCCCCTGATAGGATGGTTCTATATCTCTCCAATATTTCGTAAAATTAGCAGATCCTGCGTTTGCTGTCTTACTGTCAAGCTGACTGTTTGATTTTTTCTCCAAATAGCCCTCTTCGTTTTTCGCAATCAGGATAACTTTTTCAATAGCTTTGTCCATTGTCGTTTCCCCCTTATCCTCATTTTTTGTTGCAGTATAGTCTTTGTAAAAGACATTTCTGTCTACTTTCCCTGAGATTCCCGGAATAGTTGCTTTGCTGGAATACTGCCAGCCAATACCAGCAGCAGGTTTTAATCTGATCTGCATAGTTCCATCATCCTGTGACGGATATGCTGCCAGCCAGCAGTCATATTTCTTTGCTTTTTCTGGTAATTTTGTTTTGTACCAGTAATAGCCACAATAGATACCAAACTTATAACCGGCTCTGATAATAATATCACGGAAAGTATCAATCATTTGTATCATCAAATCCTGTGATAAATTTTCCTGGCATTTATCTTCAATATCCAAAAATACCGGATAATCCAGTTTTCTCTGTTTCAGTACATTTATCACTGTTTCTGCCTCATATTTAATTTCAGAAATATTCGTTGCGTAACTGTATTTATACACACCTACAGGAATGCTATGAGTTATACAGCCCGCATAATTTCTTTCAAAAGTACTGTCCGTTTTGTTACCTTTTTCTGTAATTCTAAGGATGGCAAAACCCATCCCATAATTTGCTACTTTCTGCCAGTCGATCACACCATTCCATGCAGATACATCAATACCCTTTATTTCCATAAAATCACCCCTTATTTTTTGGTTCAGTATATGTTAATGCCTGATCACTGTCAGTGATACCTTTCGTTGTTGGATCTGTCACAATTCCGAGAATCACTAACACTGCAAATACTGCATTGACAACATCAAGTAATTTGTTTCCCAGATTACCTAAATCAAGAGTATATCCGAACACTGCTGCAATGACCTGAATCAGAAGAAGTACAGCAGGAATCAGTGCTACCCAGAATGCTTTGTTTTTAATTCTTACTAACCAGTTAATGTTTTTCATAATCATTTACCCTCTTTCTTTTTTAGATGTAGTTCTTCGATCTCATATTTCATTTTCGTAACCATGCCATTACCCCCTAACGCATGGTATGCGTCATACATTTCACAAAAATTCTGATATGCGTAAGATGGAATGTCACCTTCTGCCATATAACGGTCATGGTATTCAATCAGTTGTACTTTTAATAACAGCATAGTTCCTTTGCTGTTAGCGTCTCTGTCCCTCTTCTGCACCTTTAGCAGCCATACTATGTACCCCATAAAGGTAGTCAGAATGATAGGAAGTGCAACAGAATATGTTTCTAATAAAAACTCTTTCATTACTTCCTTTCTGTACATAAAAGCAACCGCCTGTGACGTTATATAATCGTCATATAGCGGTTGTTTTTGTACTCGTGATAATTTGATTACCTGTTAATTATTCTGCTAATTCAGGACAATCTAAGTCAACCAGAACTTCTTTTACTTTGTCCTTGATCTTATCAGGAACATCAGCAAAAGTTTTCTTACCCTTAATGATTAAGGTTGCATAAATAATCGCCATAGTCTGCACATCCTTTCTGAATAGTAATTTTATGATCAACTGATAAAACATCAGTTACCACCTTCTAAAATAGCCTTTACAGCATCTTTCAGTTTGTCAGGTACATCATCCATTGTCTTTACACCTTTGATAATTAGTGCCGCATAAATCTTTGCCATACCTTACACCCTCTTTCTATCCAATCATTTCATAAATTTCACACATTGCCACCTGTGCCTGTGTAATTTCATCTTCCAGCGTTGCATTCTTTTCTGCTTGAATTTTGATATATTCGTCTTTGCTATACTCTATCAGATCAAATTCATACCCAGTGAATCCCGAATATTCATCCGTTTCCGGTTCATTCACTTCAGTGATGTTGGAACTGACAAAAACTTTTGTTTCAGTTAGCTCCAATTCATCTGGTTTGACTGTGCTTCTCTGTTTTCCATAATCAATCATGTTACCTTTCGTCCTTTCTTTGTGTTGGGTTTTATGTTGCATTTATAATAATCATCTGCATACGGTAATAATGGTTCTATGTATTTCTGATACAACCGGAAGGAATCACATGATATAAGCCATCCTTTATAGCTGTTTAAGCTGCACCATTCTGAATAGTTCATCATATTCCCTGATTCCACTTTTACACGCAATGCAGTTAATTTCTTAGTCATATCTATACAGGTTGTCTTTCTTAACAAAGTGTATTTGTAAAATGTCCGGTACCCTAAAAAGTCAACTCCTCTGATAAATGTCGGAAACACCTGCCAGTTTCCTTTAATGTTTAGTTTAAGTTCAGCTCTAAAGTAAACATCAATTTCTTTTCTTAACTCAACAAGTTCTTCTTTTGTCCTTGCAAAAATAACAATATCGTCCATATACCGAAAGTAATATTTGATGTGTTTTTGTTCCTTTATCCAATGGTCAAATGATGAAAAATAAAAATTTCCTGAATACTGCGATAAGTAATTGCCTATCGGTATTCCAGTTTCAGGATCAACATCTTCTTCCAGTAAATAAATTGCCGTCAGATCTTCAATGTCTGCGGTCTGTATGCTATCAATAATTTCAGTCAGTAACCATACCAACTCAGAATCATTAAACATTCTGGAATATTTTTCTTTCAGAAGATTATGGTTGATTGACTGATAGTAATGTCGTGCATCCACTTTTAAGCAATACTTACATTCTTCTGGATGATTCCACATTGCATCCTGCATTTTATGCAGAGCCTTATGTATTCCTCTATCCGGTATTGCTGAGTATGTATCAGTAGTCAGGTTATTGATGATGCAAGGTTCAATTACCTGTAAGATAGCCCACTGACAAATTCTGTCAGGAAAGTAAGGCAACTTATAAATCTTTCTCTTCTTTTTGCCATCATCCTTATAAAACACTTCATACTCAGATGTTCTATAAGTATGATTGATGAGCATTTCCTGAATCTGCTCCAGATACTTATCTGGATCTTTATCTATTTCCTGAACTTCTTTGTACCACCCTTTTCCTTTCTTTGCGTTCTTATGTGCTTTTCTCAGATTTTCAATATCACAAATTTTCTCAAATAGATGGTCATAACGTTTCATTTTTGGTATATTGCAGTTCCGAATTTCAGTCAGCATACATCAGATGTATGCCCGATAAATACGGTTGACATTTCCTCTTTAGTAATTAAGTAAGGCGGTATTATCATTTCTGACTTGTCTGCACCGCCTATTTTTCTGTTTTGCCATGTGGCAGGGTTGAAAGAAATGGGATTAAAAATCAGCCGGATATCCCACCCGGCTGACAATGCAAATATATTAAGTGACCCCTGATATTACGATTCCGATTACTGACACTGTTATTCAGATTCCAATAGAATGGCCTGGTATTAACGTCATTATTCCAATTACTACCTAATTGAGTAATTGATTTTTATGTTAATCAATACAGGTAAAAACATCAGTGATTCTTTCAACCCATTATTTAGTTATTTATTAAGCGGCTGCCATTTGAGCCTTCCATGACGCAATGGCAGCAAGATAAACATCTGAGTCCTTGGTTGGAATATATACCAAGCGACCCCCGAAATCACGAGCCCGACTACCGACACCGCCATACAGAGTCCAATAGAACGGCCCGGCATGAACGCCACCATCCCAACCACCCAATCGAGCAATTCTGTAACCATTCAGAAGCTCAGTAATATAGGTGTAGTCACCAACAGGAAGTGCGCTGTTTCCAAGACATTCAGAAGCCATAAACAACCAGTCGCATTTTGTTGAATACCCCATTGCAGAGATGTAACCAGCTTTTGCGGCTACGGTGAAACCAGCAGCTTCATAGTTATCACTATTCTTGTTTTCTGCAAAATTGAAGTCTTTGCAAATATATGGCTGACCCCCTGCCATTTTGCCATTACCCCAAATATTCACACCGTATACAAATTTCCATATGTTACCCCAGAAGTTTTCTTTTCCACGCCAACAAATTGATGTTTTACCGTTATCTGTATATTCTGTTGCAACATTGCCTGGATAAACAGTTGATTTTACAGCCCTACCTGTACCGTTTCCAATACTGGAAGTACTACCTGTTACTGCGGCATAAGAACAGGTTTTATTATCGCCAGTTTCCCACGGAATATTGACAACACCTAAACCAATCGGTGTCTGTAATTCCATAACACCCATTTCAATAATCATCAGCAGCTGTTCGGCAGATACCTGTTTGATGAGATCACCATGCCAGTTTGTACCTCTGTTTTGTGCCAACTGTTCAACGGATGTTCTTGTGAGATTCTGTGAGTACCCAGATGCAGGCCTTGCACCTGAAATACTACAAAACTTATCTTCTGCCGCATTTAACACCTGTTCATCCTGTAACAGATAAGCAGATGCAGATACATCATATACAGAGCCTTCATCTGCACTGGTCAGGAAATAATCAATCTCATTTCCATTTACATCATAAAAAGCAGGATGCAGTCTGAAACCTGGTCTTGGTTTTTCTGATACATAGTAATTTGCTTTTCTCAAATGGTAACCAATACCTGTATCAATTGGATCATATACGACCGGGCATACCAGATAATAGAACTTAGGCTGATATACCATAACCTGTCCATTTGAACCATCTTCCGCATAACTTTCATCACCAAACCAAGCACTGATGGTTCCATCATCAGCAACATTACATTTACGTCTGCCACCATACATGGAAAATCTGTCAAAGTCAGTGCCGGGTGTCAGGTTAGTGGCACCTGCCAGTCTCTTAAAAGTTTTATTCCTGTAATCTACCTGTAAACCAAGAATATCATCATCTGACAGTCCAAGATATGCTCTCAGGTCAGCAACCCCTGCCAGAATTTCCTGTGAATTAAAGTTTTCACCTCTCAACTCTTCAAGGTTTGATGCGGCTGAACTATTTTCACTCTGTAATGCCTGCAATGCATTGTTTCCAGTAGTCGTGGCAGTATCTAATGCAGTCTTTGCTGTATCAGCATTTTTGATACTGGTATCAAGATCTGATTTTTTGCCGGTACTTGTTTCAATACTCTCATCCAGATTATTTTTGGATGTGGCAGAATTGGTAATACTACCGTCCAGAGCTGTTTTTGCTTTTTCTGAATTTGATATGGACTGTTCTAATGCAGTCTTTGCTGTACTTGCTGCTTTATTCAGTTCTGTAATCTTATCAGATGTATGTTTATTAATCTGGTCTTCTGCTACGCTTTCTTTTTCTGTAATGTAGGACGCAATCTGACTTTTTGCTTCCTGAATAGATGCAGTCTGCTGATCTATCACAGCTTTGACTGCGGCATCTTTCGTTTTATTTATTGCTGTGTCTGCTTCGCTTTTCTTTTCTTCGACATGACTATCAAAAGCTGTCACGGTATTGTTGATGTTCTGTTCAGACTTAGCAGCGGCCTGTTTTGATGCTTCTGCGTTACTTGCAGACTGTTTTGCTTTTTCAGCGGCTTCGACAGCTGTATTCATGTTAGATGCCACAGTCTCCTGTTTCTGTGTTACATCTGACTGCATTTCTTCTACGGATGCTTTTGCAGCTTCTACCGCTGTCCTGTCTGCCGCAACCTGTGTTGCAGAATCTGCAAAATTAGCCAGCACCTGACCAAATTCTTCACGAGTTCCTGTGTAACCCTGTGCTACTGCATCAGCATAGGCAGTCACACATCCTAAATCTGTTTCTATCATGACATCATAACCCCCAATCTCCCTTTATCATTTATCTTAAAATCCAAACTCTGTACAATATTTTCTGTACGGGATAAATATAGATGTCCATCTTCCCGTATTTCCATACGACAGAAACCATTTTGTGTGGCAACCTGTTTTGCCTGATCTGCATAATACTTTGCATTGTCTTTATCCCGTTCTGGATAAAGTTTATGTCCATGCGCCCAGGATTCCGACTCGGTTGCTCTGGTATCTGCCATATGTGCAGCTTCTTTTGTCTGCCTTGTATATTCCCCAACAGCGGTCAATGTGTGGTGGAATAAATCAATGTCTTCGGGAATTTCAAATCCTTCAGGCTCTGGCCGTTTATTTACAAACATCATCACGGTATTTACAGTTTTTCCTGTTTCAGGTGTTGATAGATAAATATAAACAGTGATAGCTTGTCTCTGTTTAAGTGACTCGTTTGGAATATCAACATAAAACTTATTATTCTCGGTATAACCTGTTACAACTTTTGCTTCTTCCAATCCCTTCCAGAATAAATGAACCTCAAATACATCTGGGAGATTAAGTCCATTAATTTGTAATCTTTGACCATAATCATATTGCCAAAGTCCGTCTACTGTAATTTCTTCACCATAATTGGTGAAATCTGCAATCAGCATTACTTAACCACCCCTTTCAACATTTCCTCTAATTTGTTCAGTCTTTCGTTCAATGTGTTCACTGTATCTTCCAATGTATTAATTCTTTCATTCTGATTCTGAATAACTTTCATCATTGCCGGAATCATGGTTCTGTAATTCCAGTCTTCTATCTGCCCATCCTCATTGAATATTACTCCTTCAGGATATTGTTTATACACGTCTTCCGCATAGAATCCCGGCACTGGTTTGTCTTCAAATGAGTCTCCTTCTTTCAAATAGCCTTTTTTATATTGAAACCATACCACTGGAACTTTAAGGAGTTTATCCGCTTCAGAGCTATCCATATCTCGAACATGGTTTTTGTATCTTTTTGAAGAAGATGACAACTTATATACGATATTACTCGCGATGCAAAGAGTTTGATATCCCGATGAGACAGTAGTCAAGTTGATTAGTTTAAATTCGCCTGAACCGTCTGTGAATTGTCCAGATGATCTTTGAGTGTGTACCTGCATGCCATATTTGACGCTCAGAGACTTTTTATCAGATGCTTCCGCAAGAGTTACATTGCCTAATTTGATAGTACCGCCTTTTATTTGCAATCCTACACTAGTGTTCATGTTAAAATAATTGCTCGTGTCTTTATATACGCTAAATCCGTTTATTCCTATGTATACGCCTTGCATAGTTGACGTCATGGAATTGCGGCCGCTGGTATGTATACTGCTAGACCCGACCACAAATCCGCCTATTTTTGCAACAATCGCATCAAGTGTATTCACGTCGATAAGATCGGCCGTTATGGTTTTAGACTTTATGTATTCGCCATTAATGTACAATTTCCCGTCTGAGCCATAGGCTATAAGTTGACGATCGCCATTGTCAGTCAGAGCGTTAAAAACAGCTTCTCTTGTCACTTCTGCATCCGCAAGTACAGATACGCTCAACATCCCGAGGATGACTCCGGAAGAATTTCCGACAGTACATCTGATGGCAGTGGTTCTGTCAGTTATCCTATCCCATGCGGAGAATTTCATATCTATTCCCACGCCAGTTCCAGAAATAGCGTTCCATGTGCTTCCGTCTTCTGTATACTCAAACGTCCATCTACCGGAAATGTTTTGTTTTCTCTCCTCTGCTCCTGTCTGCGAATACAAATGAAACACCAGCGGAGAAGGCGAATAATCATATCCGCCAGAGCTGTTTGAACATCTTTTGATCGTTGTTGTTTCACATTCAAGGTAATAAACAGTGGCATCTTTTCCGTTCGTACCGTTCCCGCCAGCATACTGTTTTGCAATATTAAAGCGCTTGGTTATTGTTATTCCGTTATAAGTCGTTGAAAAATCAACCCATCCAATGTCTTCGGACAAGCTCTTTACGGAATAAGTGTGTGTACCTGAAGACCACGTGCCTGTTATGTTTTCTGTCGAGTACGATATAGCTGCTTCTGATGTAACATCCGATTCCCCATAAAAAACCTGTACTTTTACCTCGCATCTTGGAAAACTTAAATAGTTTCCATCTGCATTTACCGGAATTGCCTGATACTCACTTGATAACTGTATAACCAACGGAATTGCTTTCTTTATTTTTTCATCAATAGTATCTCCAGCAATATCTTCTACATCCTTGCCACCTATAGTAAGAGTTTTGGCGGCAATCATGACATTGCCATCATTATCAATATAAAATGTTGTTTTATTTTCCTTATCAGTGACACTCATGCCTTTTCCATTAATAAACTTACCGGCCAAAACGCCAGACAGGATATAGCTTGCATTTATATACAGTTCACCGTCCTGAATATAAATACCTTTGTTTTTTCCGTTATTGGTCAGTTTATTAAAAATTTCCGGTTGCCCTAAACTGGTATCATACTCATTAATCGCATTATCCACATCATCAGAATCCACATAAGACGGACTGATCCAATCAGCAGATGAAAATGCACCAGATTGTCTGGGGGTTTTGCAGATTTTTATTTCACCTTTTCCATCAGTGGTAGAGGTAACCCACATATCACCCTCATCATATGGTGGTTTAGGTGTGACCAAAAACACGCGTCTTTTTCCATCTGCGGTATCTTGTGCTGTTGAAGCAGCATCAAGCGCAGCTTTTATATCAGGATCATCAAAGCTCTCCCAACTATAAACGCCTTCAATCTTGACGAAACGGAACATTTTCTTAGTAGTGGTATTATAGAAAATATCATCAATGTGTTTTTCCTTCGCATCCGTATCAGTCCAGTCTGACGCTGGCTTATTCGTAAGCGTAGGGTCATAGGAATCAAAATACTGTGTGTTTATATCCTTTATCTTATCCCCAACAACTGCATCAACATAATTCTTTGTTGATTCTTTCGCTATCTCTTCAAGAGTTTTCCCCCTCAATTGAAAAGAATTTGCTACAATATCCACACGCCCGGTTGCAGTGTCAGCTTTAAACATGATATTTCCATCAGAATCAAGGACGGTAAAAGCCCCGGTATTGATCCAATCCGCATTAATTCCAATACTGTTCAAGATCTTTGTTATCATGGTACCATCCACAAGTAAACCTGCGTTCCATGTTTTTCCACCGTTTGTACTTACCGCCCAACCTTTTCCATTAAGTTCAAACACAACCTGGGATTCTTCCAGCGTCGGATGGTCACACATATAATATACTTTGCTTCCATCATCCAGTGTTTTAATAACTGGATAAAGGCCCACTTGCTCTTTCATTGCCTTTTCCAGTTCTTCCATTGCTTTTTCCCATTCAGTTTTATTTTTGTTTAAATGTTTTTTCAGATCCTGATAAATCTTTGATGCTTCTGAAAATCTTTCGGCACTGTTACGCAGTGCTGATTCTGCGTCATTTGACATTTGATTATCTGCATCAATAGAAAATACAACGTTTGTAAAAAAAGTCTTATATGACTTTAATTTACGGTCATATACTATTGCCCCGTCCCCTGCTTCAATCGTAGGGTCTTGCAATGAACTGACAGTCATTGGCCTGAACCTCAATCCAACAACACGTCCACCAACCATTGACGCAATTTCAGCTGCATTATCCTTATTGATAAATTTATTGCTGTCGATAACAACTGCATACCCATCTGAGCCAGACTGAAAAGTTACCTGATTAGAATTTTCATCTTCAGTTACGATTCTTACACATGTAATTACAACATCATCCATGTCAACGTTTACATCCGTGACAACATTTGTCTGTAAGGTATGTATATTCCTACCAGCGGACAGATCTGACATATTGTACCAACCAGCTGACAACTGACCACTTTTATTACATTTCCAAAAATGCCCTGAAATCTGGCCAACCCACGTCAAAACATCACGGAATGTCATAGTGTTATCATCTGGTTTTTTCTGAATCACATAATTGTAATACTCAAACTGTAGAGAATCTGTTGCTAAAGTCACACCGCAGCACCTACATGCATCCTGTACAATCTGTAATAGCGTTGCAGGATATATAAGATTACTCTTGCTGTAATTAACATCAAATTTATGCATGTTGTCCAAGCATTCCAGCGTAATGATATCGCCATCATAGCTTGTATCATTTACTGTAAACACGCCCTTAGAGACAGCTTCAGTCTTACCAGATAAACTCAATGACACTTTTATATTTGAGATTTCAGCACCTGTAAAATCGTACTCAGTAAAATCATCATACATGTTGTTCAGTCTTAATGTGAACTTCTGAACTATTGCTGAACCTATATCAAAACCGCCCGTACTAGATGTAGAATCATTAATTACAAAACCATTATCCCACAGTTGGCTGTCGTCAATGGGGATTGACTTACCAGATGCTAATGTAATTGTACAGGATCCTGAAAAATTTCTGTTATCATTTTCTAATGCTGCTTTGAATGCGGCTGATACATTAATCATTTTTATTACCTCTCAATCACATCAAAATCAAGTGTGGAATAACGCTCATGACCTTTCGCCCACCATTTCACATTTGCTTCCATATCACCTGTATAAAACTCTTTTGTTACATCAGTACCAGCTAAGGGATCCCAGTAAGTTACCATTATATATTCTGGATCAAATGCAACAAGAATCTGGTGTATCTGTTCCTTTGTCAGGTTTACCCAGCCAAGGCCCAGGGTGCGTTTTTTCGCAACCCTGTTCTTGTGCATCTTAACATCCTGCGTTCTTCCTGCATTTTTCGCAGAAACATCTGATTTCTTCCATTTGAACTTCGAAACTTCTTTGGGCAGTGTCACACCGCCCACTTTTATTACAATATTGTCCATGTGACACCCCCTGTTAAATTGTTTCAGTTACCGCAAAACGGTAATCATATTTCTTCTTGCCTTTACGGACCACCTTATATAGTGTTTCGCTGTCAGCTTTCAGTGTAAATTCAAGAGTAACTTCTTTTTCAGAATCATCCCTTTCAAGGATTCCGCTGGCATTGAACGCATCAAGTACAGCTTCAAATACACCATTCTTGATACCGTCAACGATCTGGTTATTGTTGGCTACTGCGTTTCGGTTTCCCATCTTACCGACCATCTCAGGTCCTGCTTCGTTTGCAATGAATAACTGTCCCATTTCCGGGAAACCACCCTTTGCGTACCATTGCAAATTAAAACGTGGTAATGAAAATGAGAAATTACCAATACGGATGCTTCCACCTGTCCAGTCCCAACCAATGTGTGGCATAGGAATATGAACACTTGAAAATCCGTTTGCAAAGTTCTGAATGATATTTGATCCTACATCAAACAGGTTTGGAATAGCATTCCTGATTGTCTCAGGAAGTGTACCAAGAACACTGGTGAATGTAGAAACTTTTTCATTAAATCCATCTTTCAGGCCGGAAACAATGTCAGAACCTTTTTGTAAGACTTTGTTCTTGATGTTTCCAATTGCTTTCAGTACTTTACCCGGAATTTCTTTAATATAATTCAGGAACTTACTGATATTATCTTTCACACCTTTCAATAAGCCATCAATGATATATCCACCCTGTTCAGCCATAACGGTTGACGGTGAATGAATACCAAATGCAGCTGTAAAACCTTTCATGAATGGTGTAAAAATATGATCTTTTATCCACTCTGCAATGCCAACAACAGCATCCTTGATACCTTTAAAGATTCCTTTGACAACATTTCCACCACATTCTTCAATTTTCTTTTGGAAATATTTCTGTGCCCCAGATACTGCATCAGAAAGAAGTCCACCAAAAAATGCAGATAATCCGCCAAATGCAGCGCCAATAAGTTCAAAGAATCCGTCAGCTATGCCGTTCCAGTCAATAGCAGCTAAACCATCACGAACTTTTTCACCAATTGTCCACCAGTCAATGCCCTCAATCGCAGCTATGCCAAAATCAAAAACACCTTTGATTCCATCTGATATAGTTTGTCCTAAATTGACAAAATCAATGGTATTTACTGCATTATTGACAAAATCTGCAAGTGCTGTACCAGCACCTGTCCAATCGAAGTTATTGATAGCGGTATGGAAGAAGTCCAGAATGGTATTGATGCCATTACCGAACGACTGACCAACTAACGCCCAGTCAGTTGTTTGAATGAAGCTGTTTAGTGTATCAGTAATTCCTGTTGCAATATTGCGTACAGTTTCCTGTATCAGGTTCCAGTCCAGACCACCCAGCGCACCATTGATACCGTTACCAATTGCTTTCCCAAGGCTATCCCAGTGGAAATTTTCGGCAAACGTATTTGCCATACCGAAGGCGGTATTGATGCCTTGAGCAATGGTATTACCAACCAGTTTCCAGTCAACTGTTTCAAGAAAACCGTTCAGAAAAGTGGCAACACTCTTTGCAATCTTGTTACAGGTGTTCTTGATCTTATCCCATGGGATGCTGTTCAGTGCGGCATTCAGTTTGTTACCGACCATAGCACCGATTTCTGTAAAATCAGCATTCTTCCATGCCTGTTTAATCATGTCGGCAATCCCTTTAATCTTTGAAGGAATGCTTTCAGTCTCAAACATATCTGAAGGTGACAGACCACCTGTATCAGCTATTCCACTGTTACTGTCAGAACTGCTGTTATCATCCATCTTATTGATCTGGTCAAAACTCAGAATGGTACGTTTCAATTCCTCATTTGCTTTTTTGGCATTTTTAGCTGAATTGGCATTACTGTTCAGGCTCTTGGCGTAATCCTGCTGAACTTTTTTCGCTTTAATGTAAGTTGTTTTACCTGTTAATGCACTCGTCAACTGACCAAATGTATTAACTACAGAAATAATCTTCTGGATCAGTGTATTCAGAATAGGTGCGATCACATTCAAAATAGGTGCAAATGCTGCCGCAAATGCATTCTTTAACTGCGTCAGGGAAGACATCAGCATTGAAATACTGTTATTTGTCTCACCACTGTACTGTGCCAGGTTTTTGAATCCATCTACTAACGCACTTCTCAGCTTGTTCACCAAAGCAAAAAGTGACCTGATACCGAACGCATATTTGAGAATGTTTTTTAATCCACCGCCTAGTCCACCAGATGCTGATTTTGTTGCACCTGTGAACCTTCGTAAAATAGGAATACCGCTTGTAAACTTCTGTATGAGTGCGGCGAATGCACCAGATGTTCTTTTAATGACCGTGGTTACCTTTGTCAGTGCAGACGCTGTACCACTAATAATCTTTTTCAAACCACCCCAGCCCTTTTGAGCAGCATTCAGTCCCAAATTTCCAAGACCTAACGCACCTTTACCAATTCCTTTAAAGATTTCTTTCGGTATAGAATAGCCCCTTGTAAACGCAGTACCATTTGACTGCATTTCAGCCATTTCATTTTTGTACCCTTCAATCTCATTTTTGGCTCCCTGAATGTCATACTGTAATGACTTCCACGCTGAACTGTTCTTTTTCACACCAATTGCTTCGTACTTTTCCTGTTTTGCAATCAAAGAACTAAGCGTACCTTCTGCCTTTTTCATACCGGACTGCAATTCCTGAAAGTCCTGTGTAGGTACTTTTATTCCGGCCTTCACCTGATATTTAGTAATCGCCTGTTTCATTTTCTGGAACACAGAAACCTGCTTTTTCACTGACTCTGTTGCATCATCCATTTTCATAGCCTGTTTGACTTTTGATATTTCAGACTTAACAGAATCACTGACATTTTTAGTCACTTTCTGGGCTTTTTCCATCTCTTTCTTGTAAGAAGCTGTGGATGCTTCCAGAATGACTTTCAGTTTTGCAAGTGTATCACCCATACATTTTCACCCCCTTCCCGACAATAAAATAAGCAGGGTTACATTCCCTGCTGCCTTCGTCTGTTAAATTCATCAGCCCACCGTCTGCGCTTGTCCCTATAATCGGCAAGTTCTGCTTCCAGCTTCTGATGTTCATAATTTTCTTTATCTTCTTTGAATGTTTGTGGGTAAAAATCCCATGGATTACAAAGTTCAGCCTTTTCATTGAACAAGGTTGAAAGGTTCAGTGCCAGAGCCTTTGACAGAATAAAGTTATCACTGATCTGCTGTTTCCTATCTCTTGCTCTGCATCTGACATAACTCTCCATCATATCCATGATTTCATTTAAAGTGGAATCCCAAAATAATTCAGGCCGTATTCCACAGTCTAATGCATCCGGGTAAATCGCCCACAAATATTCGCTTGTAGTTGTTACAATTCTTCGTCTGTTGCTTCCAGAATTTCCGCTGCCATCTTCGGCGTAAAAAAACCAGATACCGCCAGAGTCGGAATCACAACATTTTTGTACAGATCAATCTGACTTCCACCCTCTTCAACATATTTGTCAAACAGGTTCAGAATATCATCATACTTAACCCCATGTTCCCACGGAAGCATTGCCGCCTGGATGATAGTAAGCATTACAGATAATGCCGGCATATCATCCACCAGATGCATGACGTTACATTTATATTTATTTTCCAGCTTTTCAATATTGGACGCTTTAAGTTTCAGACGGTAATCTCTGCCACCTACTGTCCAATAATGAAAAGGCTTTCTTTTCTTTTTTTCTTCATCCAAATCTACAATTTTTGTTTCTTCTTCCTGATTTTTTACTTCTTCATCTAAACCGCTCATGTTATATCCTCCTGAATTTTCTTAATAAAAGACCCGGTGTTATGCCGGGTCTGTATAAGTAATATCTGACTGTACCATCATGGTCACTTCAAATTCGATAGCACCATTGACACCGCCACCTGTACGCTTAACAGATACCTGAGCAGCAAAATCAATTGTACTTTTATCGGCATCAGTTTCACGAAAATACAGTGTCGTTCCATCTTTATCTGCCTGTCTTAACATACGATATGGACAATCCGCTTTTGAATTATCATATTTGAATTTATATGTCATTTCAGGCAGATCACCGATACCTTTTTCATACTTCTTATGTGGATCAGTCAGGACCGTATTGTCCACCTTTTCCGGATCTGATCCAATATCCGGAATTTCTTTTAAACCCGGAAGGTCTGTATAAGTTGTTGAGCTTACGGAAGGGGCAGTTTTAGAATAGCCCAGTTTTGCTCCATTTGCTAACATTTATCTTCACCTCTTTCTTAATTCCAGTACACTATGTCGGAACTCATATCAATGATTCCTTCATAGCGCATTACTTTATGTTTCAATCCGCTTGGATCTGGTGCATCACCGCAATAGGTTCTCACCAGACCTAAAGCAGAAACAGCAACATCAACTGCAAGGGCTGTATCAGATGTGCTCTGGTTGTGCCATATATCAATTTTATATGACACCTTAGCCTTCTGTTCAGCGTTGTCAGTACGTTCCCACACGCTGTTATTTTCTTCTACATATTGAATAGTTGGGAAGTTCGCCCAGTCTTTCGGATATGTGTCTGACACATTCTCCGTAACGGTGAGAAGTGCTGCATATACCTGATCTTTTACATTTTTCATCTTGTCACCTTTTTCAAATCTTTTTCGAGTGCTGCTTTAATTTCTTGTGTTACGTCATCCCTCAATTCTGCAAAAGCAGGATACATGAAAGGCTGCGCAACCTGACCTTTTGTATAATATCCAATGACTTCGCCGTCTTTCCCTTTTGCGATACCAAAACCATACTGTTCAGCATCATCTGGTGACATTGCGTCAGCTGGTATCATCCAACCCGACTGGGAATATACAGGGTCAACGTCCGGGGATATACCGTTGTGATGCGCTTGTCCTGTGGGGCCAGTGCCAAACTCAACATAAGGTGCATACTCTGAATTGGTGTATATCTCACTGTGAATCAAGTCTTCCTGTCGTTCTGTACTAACATGGATTGACTGTCTTAATGATCCACCCCCGGAACCATACCTTCGGACAGGACATAATTCTTTAGCTTGTGCCTGAATGCGTAAAGCCTGTTCGTGTACTTTTGACTGTAAACCACCTTCAGCCATATCAACAAGTCCTGAAAATTTCTGCATCAGATCATCACTCATATCTTCTCCAACTCCATCTTTAGTTGTCGGTAAGGTTTAATTGCAATGATTCGGTAATCTGGATCAGATTCTTCATCAGCAAAAATACAGATTCCATCCTGTTCTCTGAAAACCAAATCATTACCGAAATCAAAAGAAGCACCCTGTTTTTCCCTTATAATCTGATATGCACCATCAAGTTTTAGGTTCAGTATATAGTTCAGTCTATCTCCATATTGCTGAACCTGCACTTTACCAGATGCAGGCCACTGTTCCCCTAAAAAGGGGACTCCTGTTCCCCATTCTTCTGTTGAACACCCCTCTTTATCTTTCTTTGGGATTCTCTTTTTCAGATAAAATGTGTTTAGTCTACTTCTTTTTATTCTCATAAACCTTACCACCTACCCGGCAAATACGATAACGATTAAGGGTGTCAAAAATCTGCTTCGGTGCGTCATTGAAGTTATAGGTTTCTCCACCCTCTGACCTACTGTTTTCACCCTCTGTCCCCATACGATTTAGAGCAATCACGGCAAGATCACGAACAGGCTTTTCAAGTGGCTGTATGATTTTTGTACGCATTGTATAAGCCAATACGAAAGATTCTGCATCATCAAGAAGAACAGCAATCAGTTCTTCATCCTGTTCACCTGTCAACTTCTCTACAATACGCACATCAGACGGTCTTACCATCCGCATTCACCCCATTTTCTGTTTTTCCTTTTCTTTTTGGTTTGGAATCAGTTACAACAGGGACTTTTGACCAGCCATCTAATAACAGCTGGTCAATAATTCCCTGTGAATCATCATCAATGATTCTTTCAACATTTTCCTTAATCAGAATCATTTACATCTCCTCACTCAGCGTCTTTGATTGATACAAATACAGAATCAATCTTGTTTTCAAGCACCCACAGATCATGATGTCTACGATAATTCATCTTCCAAGCATCTGCATCCTGGTTCTGATCCGGTGTAAAGATTTTCATTTTGTCCTGTTTTGTTACCGCAATCGGTGTAGTTCTTGCAGTAACGATAAAGTTGATGTCTTTTGCAGTAGTGCCTTTGATATAACCACCTGCTTCCTGACCTTTTGTTTTACCGTCATACAGGGTAATTGCAGAATACATTCTGTTTGACGGTACAGAAATAAATGGTACACCGTCAATAGATGGTACCTGCGTATTGATTCCACCCTGAGAAAATGTCATTGCTGTAATCTTACCAGCGAGTTCCAGTTCCAATTCAGTAATGAAATCAGAGGTTGCCATAATAACGAGCGGACCATTGTATCCGCAATCACGAACAGCCTTGATACCTTCTTTTGCTTTTCTGAGGGCAGATGTGTTTGCTGCTCCAGGTGTATAACCATAAGTTACCATACCTGCTTTTTTTGCAGTGACCGCAGTAGATGCCAACTTAGAAATACGGTATGCATCAATCTCAGGTACCACCTGCACTCTCTGAAATTCTCCCATAACCGCAGCGGCAGTTGTCACAAAACCAGTTTCGTCAATATCCATTGCGTCAAGCTGGAATTTACGTCCTCTGTCCTGTGTCATTGTGAGTGTTTCGTATGCCATAGTAGCACCACCCATAACATACCCGTTGTCACGGTCATAGTTTGCGAGTCCCTGAACAGACAGTTTCGGGATCTTTACTTCTTTACCACCGCTGTAAATAACCTGTCCTGCATTGGCATCCATCCAACCAGTTACAGCTTCCTGTACAGCTAACTTATCAAGAGTACGCTGAAACAGGGTTTCAGTTGCTAAAGTATTAATAGCCATATATTTCACCTATCCTTTTCTTTAATATCCACGCATTAATTTTTCAACCTGCGCTTCCAGTTCTTTGTTACCTTCCGGTGCCTTCTTCTGAGGGTCGCCGCCTTTTAATTTTTCCTGAACTGCTGCTTCAACAGCTTCCTGAAAAATCTTTTCTACAGTTGCAATGGATTTATTGCAGCTGTCAGCGTCTGTATATACAAGGAGATCAGCAAGAGAAGGTGGAAGTTTCTTTTCAGCAAGTGTATTTTTTGCTTCTGCTTTCAACTCACTCTTTGTGATTGCTGCTTCTCTGTCAGCAAGTTCTTTTTCTTTTTTCTGCTGCATATACTGCGCCTTTTCATCTTTGTTCATTTTCGCCAGCTTTTCAGCTTCTGACAACTTATCGTTTGTCAGGGCTTCCCATTTTTCCTGTGCTTTCTGAACAGCAGTATGAATTGCTTTGTTGACTCTTCTGTCAAATTCTGCCTGGTTCCCTTCCCCTTTCAGGAAATCATCAAATGACTGTGGTTTATCATCACCAGACCCACTATCATCACCTTCACCGCTACCGGATCCACCACCGTTACCAGAATCATCACCGGAACCGGCACCATCTCCTTCTGCAAAAAGCTGTAAATTCATAGGAACCTTGCATCTGCACTGTGTAAGTGCTCTAAAAACTTTATTTCTCATATTTATCCTTTCCGCCCAACCTATTCCCGTGATGGGCCTGGGTCATTCGTCTTAGATTTACAGTTCTTTAACGTCTGCTGAAAAAAGACAAAATAAAAAGACCCTCAGGTCTCTACTTCTCAAGTGCTTTTGCTGTGGTTGTTTTCTCTGTCACAATTTCAACCACTCCTTCAGCCACAAGATGTTTCGCTCTTTCTTCTGTTACTTCCCAGACTGCACCTGGAAAACGCTGCATCTTCTCAACTGGCTGAGTTACATCATTAAATCTCTGAATACATTTAACTTTTACCATTGGTATTTCTCCTTTCTGTTATTTTGCAAATACCCAATCTTCTGCAAGCATATCAGCCTGTGACGCTAACCATCCCATCTGTACACCGGATGTTCCGACAAAAGCCACTGCCATGTTTCCAATTGCGTCATGTTCACAATTTACAATCACACCATCAGCAGTTTTATACGAGATTCCCGTAGCAAGCTGAATGTACTGTTTCTTTCCATTCCATCCTTTTCTCGCTACTTTCATACCTCTTTTCAGGTACTTAATTGCTTCTCCGAAGGAAAATGTTGCTTCTCCACCAAGAATCGGGCAGTTTGTTCCGTCTGCAATAATCCATTCGTTAGACTGCATATTCATAGTGGTATATTCAACTCTTTGGGTTTCTCTGATGTCAAGTAAATCGCCCTGAGTATCACTATCCTGAGGTCTGCACTGTATCATGATGGTTTCTTTCTCTGCATCCCAATACCAAAATCCACCCCATCCCGGAAGTTTTACTTTAGCCCCCTGCTTCATGAGTTTAAATGCTTCTGAAAATTTCATTATTGTTTTTTCCTTTCTCTATAATCCTTCTTCAACAGCTCCCACTTCTCAGGCTCCTGGTATTTTAGTTTCTGGAACCCTGTAAATGATGCAGGTACACCATCAATACCCGATTTCTTATACTTCTGATATTGCGCTTGGTCAGAAGCCTTATTTTGTATTGCCTTTTCCTGCCCTTTCGCTTTTGGGTTATCTTTTACATATTTTTTATACCATTCACCATAAGTCATGGAAGCTGGAACAAGTTCAGTTCTGCCCGTTTCCGGGTTCAGTGCTCGTCTTTTCAGTTTTTTTATATCATCCTCTGATATGACTGCAATAGTGGTACTTCTACACCACGGATGCATAGGTGGATAGTTCTTTCCAACCTGCCTGTCCTTCAGGAAAAACCTTTTCCCATCCAGTGACCGACATATCTCAGATGTACGCAAGTCCAAAGTCGCAAGAAACTGATACTTTTGCAGATCACATTCTTCATATGCTTCTGCATTCAGTTCCCCGGAAACAAACGCTGCTTCTGTGCGAACCAAACGCCTTGCTTCAAAAATCCCCTGGTCAAATTTATTTGCAATAATTTTTACAGCTTCATTTTCAGGCCGCCCAGTAATCAGATCAATCAGTAGTTCTTCTTTAATTGCTTTTGTCAGTGTTTTGCTGTTCTTCCACAGGCGTTCAGAATAGTGTTTTCCACTCCAAGGTATAGAAATGACTTTATCAATCTGTTTCCTGTCTATATGAGCAAAACTGAAAGCATATGATGTATTGTGCTGTATCTCATAAATCTGTCTGTAATAAGAATCATTCGCCAGATCCACAAAAAAATCACCAGCAAGTATTTTTTCCTGCTGGTAAACATTGTTCATCACAATATCAAGTTGATTCTGTATCTGTCTTAATCGGTCAATTCTGAACTGATACGCTGGTGCATCCAGCTGTGCCAGTATTTCCTGATTTCTGCCATCCTGCTCTAACAGTCTTTTCAGTTCTTCCAATGAAGAAGAACCCTGTAACTGACTAATCAGCCGCCTTGCTTCTGCTTCTGTCAAACCGTGACTGTTCTGATACCTATCAAATATCTTTCTTGACTCATATATCAGCCATTTATACGCTTTTCTATACAACGTGGCTATTTCATCCGCTGTCTGTTCAGCATCACTCATATGATGATATATGAGATAGTTTGCCCTATCTATCCAGTATCGTTCATTATTCATTTACCTTTCCATCTTTCTTTTTAGGATCCTTTTTATCATCCTGACTGCTATCAGGCTCATCAGAATCAGAATCAGATGTATCTGTATCATCCGGTGGTGTGTTTGCTGTCATAGAAAACATTTCCTGCTGCCGTTTCAAATCATCTTCTGCTTCTTTCTCCACAGTCTTCAGTTCTTCTTCTGGATCATCCACAAAAGGAATCTGGGCCAGTAACGTTTTCTTTCCAACCTTACCCCACAGATTAGATACAATCTGACTAATCTCTAACAGGTTCTTCGGTAATGCCCTGGTAAATGTAGGAACAATACCGGCAACATCAAAACTGATTCCCTTATTTGCATAAAAATTAGCAAATATTCTCAGTCTCTTTCTCAGACCCTTTTTGTAATACCGGGTCTTAATCTTAGTTATGTTCTCCATCCCCAGCAGCTTAAATTCCATAGCCACCCCTGAAACATTACCACCAAAACTCTCATCCGACATACAAGGGATATGCGAAAACTTATGGATATCCTGCTCAATAGCTTTCTTCAGGATCTCAACGCCGTTTTCATCAAAGGTTCTTGTCAGATACTCTGCTTTCGTACCGTCAGGCAGTTCCAGAATCTTCTTTTTCTTCAGTTCTTTCTGTGCTTCATCAGCAGAATCACTGATCTTGTTCCCTTCTTCGTCATACTCATCACCATCTGATAACAGTGTTCCATATATAGCAAGGATAGCATCAATAAACTGTTCCTTGTCCGTCACACGGTCACTCATTAATGCGTTGTATGCATCAATTAATGGTATCTGAAGTTCAAAATCACCCAGTCCCATCTTGTTGTTTAGATACTCAATGATGGGAACTTCACCTTTATAATGTGGTTCAGCCTGTTCATAGGTGGGCTGAATACCATCAATATTCTGAATATTCAGGATGTACTTATAATGTTCCGTAACTACAGTAGCAATATACTTTATATCTGTCCGGTCAGAATCATCACGTTTTGCATAGTAATATACAGCAAACAGTTCATTCTGCTCAATCGTATCATCATACACAACAAAGGTATTCGCTGGTGACAAATTCTTTATCATCAGGTCTGTTTCATCTTTTTTGGTGTAGATGTATTCATAAGCCCTGCCAAAAATAGATAAGTCCAGACCGTTGTCACCGTCAGCTTCATCTGCTCCGGCGTATTCTAACTTATCCGTCAGGTCTGTGATATCTGTCTGTGCCTTATATGTAACCGGGTTACCGATAAAGTATGAACTGGCAGTATCAGAAATATCCTTTGCATGGTTGCATACCAGTTTGTTCTCCCGGTTCTTATCATTCAGGATCTTATGTTTTCCCTCATAGTAGTCTTCAAGAGTAATCAGGTGATCCACAAAACTCCTGTGTTTTAATATCAGGTGTCGGATAACCTGCTTATCAATACTCAATTCATTCCAGTCCTCAGCTGGTAATGTAAATACATGCATAACTATCAACCTTTCATAGTTTTCAGCTTTGCCAGCTGATTACTCAAAATCGTATAAACAAAGTATCTGACAGCATCCATTGCATGATCGTGCTGTTTCACTGGTTTATCTTCTCCCCTGTCTGCCGCCTTTTCATCCCAGATGTATGACTGAAACTCAGCAATAGTGTTTTCGCAGCTATTGCAAAAGAACAGCTTTTTAAGGTTCAGCAGTGTAGCAACCAGCCTGATACCATCCAGTACATCATTTCTTGCTTTCAGTACTTTATATTTTCGTTTTCTCAGTTCCGCAATAAAAGAAGCAGCTGATGGGTCCACAATCATTGCCCTGATTTTGGTTTCGCCCAGCCACTTTTTCAAGTCTTCTGCATATTCTGCATCAGTTTTCTGTTTTGACTTGTCACGTCCTGAATAGTAATATTCCCGGATGCAGTACCAATTCCCATCAGTGGCTTTATTCCACAGCAGAAATACAGTGGCATTCTGGGTACCATAGTCACATGACACATATCTGCATGAAGGATTATTTATCAGTTTACCTTTTATTTCATCATATTTGACAATATGTTCATCTTCACTGAACATATCATAAATAATTCCCTCAGCAACAGCCCATAACCCGAGGATGTACCGCTTGTAAAACACCCCGGTGTACATGCTCCTGTATCTTGTCTTGATTTTCTCAGACAATGACAGGTTATCATCCATTGTAAAATGCAGATACAGGATGTTCTTTTCCTTGCATTTGTTAATCCAGTTCTGTTTGAACCAATGATACGGACCGTCAGGGTTACAGTTGAACCACATCTTTGAGCCATCAACCGAACAACGTCCAGTAGCCTGATTGACAAATGATTCCGGCATCAATGCCACTTCATCAAAGAACACACCGGCCAATGTGATACCCTGCACCAGATCCTGTGATCTTTCATCTTTACCACCGAAGATATAATAAAAGTTTTCTACATCCCCACGACTGACTACCAGAAGGTTATCAGCCCTGTGATCCGTAACAGAATAACCCCTGCTTCTCAACATCAGCTTCAGCCAGAACAGCACATTTCGCCTGAATGATCCGATAGTCTTACCACACATACCGAAGTTTTGCCCGTCAAAATTGGACATTGACCACATGACAAATGATAAGCACATTGATATTGTCTTTCCTGATCTAATAGCACCATCTGCAATTATTCCATCTGCATCTTTTACAGGTGAGTTATCACACCACCAATTCAATACCTTGCGTTGTTTCTTTGAGAATGGCTGAAACTTAAATACCTGTTTCTTCATCATTCCAATCCTCAGCAGCAGAAGAATTTAATGCTTCCAGGAATCCATCATCTACTGTTTCTTCAACATCATTCAGTTGGGCTTTTGCTTTCATTGACTGGATCCTTGTCTTCTGTTCTTCAGTAGCCAGTTCCCAGTTTGCATGAAGCATTTCGTCATACTGCTTTATCATGCGGCTTAATTCAGCCTGCGCCCTTGCCTGTGCCTTTAAGAAATTATTCTGCTTGTCCCATGCTTCCTGTACTTCCCAACGTTCCTCTGATACAGTCTCACCATCTTTCTCACCAATCTTGTTGATGGTTCTATCTTGGTGATCCTTAACATAAGCTATCCGCTGTGCTCTCACAATGGCAGCATATGCAATCTGTATCTGGTGCCACAACAGGTCCAGCGGATCTGCATGTTCAATTGCGTCAAAAATCTCTTTCGTCTCATCCGGCAAATACTTAGAAAAGAATCCATACTTCTCAGCGTTCTTATTTTCTGGTGGTCCAGTACCACCATGACCCTTTGCATTTTTATTACCTGGTTGACCGCCTCTTTTTCTTTTGGAACGTTCCGTATTTTTTTGGAACGTTCCATTCAATTTATCGTTCCAAGAATCTTTTGATTTCCACCCACGAACTGTTCCGGGTGAAATATTTAACTGGCTTGCAATCTCAACTAAATCAATGTTTCCTTTATGTTCTTTATAAATTTCGAATGCCTTATTTCTATTGGGATCTCTTGCCCTTGCCAAGCCCCACCACCTCTCATTCATTTCATTTTGTATATCGAAAAGTCCGGGAAGCTGTAAAGGAGGAAACAGCTATATTTCCCGGACAAAGTAAAAAGCACATCCCCATGACAAAAGGATATGCTTCATGTCTAATTGAACAGTCTACACAATATCAGCTTTCCTGACTCACATTCAAGTCAAATCAGACTGCTTTTATATCAACTCTGACTCAGATTATGTCATTTATTTTCTGATGTAACTAGTTTTGTAACCAATTGTAACCAGTTTGTAACTCATTTTACACTAATCAGTTACACTCTCAGCCCTTGATTTTACTGGATTTCCGACATTTTTGTAACTAATGTAACTAATTTTTACTATATACTATTATATATATTATTTTTATTACTTCTTACTGATATACATTATAATAAAAAATATTTATAATAAGAACATTGTCAAAATTAGTTACATTAGTTACATCCGCATAAAATAAGGCATTATAACAGTTACAAAACCAGTTACAAACTAGTTACAAACGCCCAAACTAGTTACAAAAACATAAAAACAGAGGGTCAGCACTACACCAACCCTCAATGTTTGTTATACATCTGCATTTATTTCCTGCTCATACATCTGATAAAATTCGTTCAATGCCGCTCCATGAATATGAAATAAATATCTCACATTGTAATTCATATCATCAGATATCTGGTTCCAGCTTTTCAGTTCAACATATCTTTCATATAAAACAGAGATATGTACATCATCCGGTAACTCATTAATCTGTTCACAAATTCTTATCTTCAGTCCAACCAAATCATCAATTTTATTATTGATTTCATCCTCTTTTTCTGAAATCTTTGCAAACAGTTCTTCATAACGACTACTTCCAGATTTACTGGTCTGCACTTTTTCACCAGTACCAGGACTGCCAATAGTATACAGCATACCTTTTAAGTTTTCTTTCTGCCGTATCATTCTGTTTATGGCTGCATCTTTCTCCCTGATCTGGTTCAGATACTCTTTTGCGGTCATTCCACAACACCTCTTTCCTACTTAAAGATACGCCCTGATTTCTTATGTCTCAGTGTGACACGTCCAACAATTTCAAATCCTGCCAGATCAAGCAGCAGTCTGAACGACTGCATAACCTTATGGTTCAGCTTGTCAATTTCCTGCTCCTGTTTCTTGGCAGATCCCATTGCAACACCCGCTGTCGGATCTGAATAACCCTCACTGTTCTTATAACTCATTCTCATCATCCCCCAACTCATTAACTTCTCCAATATTATCATCTGCTCCAGCTACGATAAGGGCTGTTAAGAACACCCCCATTGCAAGTCCACTGATGAAACACAATGTCCCAATAATAAAGTACCCCACATTATCTCCCCTTTCCGTGACCTCTGAGAAAATGATCCAGTAATCTGTCACGCCAGTCTTCTCTATGTTTTTCACAGGAATCCTCATCATCTACTAAGATTCCCTTGCGATCACAAAAACCATCTTCGTTGTCAATACATGTCCGACATGTCTTATCAATCATATCTTTATCACTCCCTTATAAATATCTTTCTGACCGTGTTATCTATTCTGCTGGATATAATTTCAAGGTGAAGTCTTTTCTTGATCTGCTTACTGAATACAATCTTACCCATAGGTTGCATATTATTATCTGCACAGAATACCTGATACCGTTTATATACATCTGCTGTTGCTTCGTTTTCAATACTTTCAATGCCATTATCTTCAATGAATGCTTTAATAGGGTTGTTCTCATTTTCGTATTCATCCAGCTGTTCCTGAACTTTTTTCGATTTAGTGAAACCATTATTTTCAATGATTCTCTTCAGTCCCTCAATACCAATTTTAATCATGTATTCTACTGAACTTTGTTCATTCAGTTCATACTTGATATAAGGACGGAATTTAGGATCAATGGTAACCCCATCTTCCAGATACTTTGAGAATCTGGCATTAAATGGGATAATAACTAAACGTCTGAGAACTGCACCTGTTTTGTCTTTCATTCTTGGAATATCATTGGCACTGAATAGCAACTTTGTGTATGGGTTAAATTCAAACGGATCCTGACCTTTTCTTTCAGCCTTGATTCTGTCACCCGTAACAATTTTCTTAAATACTGCCACCTGAGAACCTTGCAAGAAATCATCACCGATATCATCACCTAAATTTGCCAGCTTTCCGAATATCATGGATGTACTGAACCGGTCACCCAGTTCCTTCAGGTCCAAGGCAGATGTGTTTGCTTCACCGAGAATTGTTCTTATGCAGCTTATGAATGTAGACTTTCCATTTGCTTTATCACCAGTAAGCATAAACGCCTGTCCTAATTCATTCTTTCTGTAAAAGCAATAACCAATAACTTCTTCCAGCAACATTCTGATAACCGGATCATTACAGGCAAGCCGGTTCAATGTATCATCTGCCAGTTCATTGTAAGCATCCGAGTTATAGTTCCACGGTATTTTGTTTGTGATAACTAAATCAGAGGTAAACGGTTGCATCTGATCTGTAACAATATCGTAAATACCATTCTGAAACGCTATATAACGGGCATCTGCTGCCGTTTTTTCTTCAGCTATTAATTCCAATAACTCTAACACTTCCCGACGTTGCGTCTTCTTCAGGTTCGGTATCTGCTGGATCATCACCTTCTCAATCTCCCGGTACCCTACCTGATAAATCCCATCTTCATATACATGAAGCTGACCATTGATTCTGGCTACATTACAGTTACTTTTTAACCAATCTGCAAAACGTTCAAATAAAAATGTAGTACCATTGAAGAACACAGGTTTCTGAAAGGCTTCATCTCTAAGGATCACTTCTAGTTCTTCATCAGAAAGTGATTCTTTCAGGACGTATTTATTCAGGATCCTGATAGCTTCCCTTGTTTCATCCACCGTAAAACCATTTGCTGTGAGTGTCAGAATGTAGTTGAACAGGGCCTGATTCCTGCCATCTCCTGCATCCATATCAATAAAATCAGTGGCAGCCTTTACAGGAAGCATCCACTTCGGTAACTCCTGATATGTACCACCTTCTTCGATATCCCATTCAATGAAACGTTCTTCACCATTAATCTTGATAACCTCATATGATGTTCTGGTTCCACATTTGATGTCTGCTGTCAGCCCAATAGCAAGCGGCACATGTGTGTGGTTCCTTGTTACCTGATGATTTTTGAACAGGAAGTGCTTTCCTCTGGTAGTCTGGTATACTCTGCAATCAAGCTGATAGTCTTCAACAATATCCATCATGATTTCTGACTGTTCATAATCATCAATGTCTATCAGGATAGTGTCATTTTCCAGAACGCCCCCGAAACCGGGAAGATCTTTCACCTGCTCATAAGTCTTGAACCTGGTCTTATTCTTAAATTTTTCAACTGCTGCTTTTCCTTTGGTTTCAATATATCCTTTATAGAGCATCCCTCAACCACCTACTTGTCCCATTCTTTGATACATTGCGTATGTATAAAAATCTCAGTTCCACGCTTTGTTTTTACATATTCAATATCAGGATCCTTTTCATATATCTGTTTACTGCATACCGGACATATACATGTCCAGTTGTAATCTTTTTTCTTTAATGCTTTGTATCTATTCCACATTTGCACTTTTGTCATTTGAACATTTGCCATCATCCCCACCTTTCCGGTACTATGCTGCAATACCAAACTGTTTCAATCTTCTTTTTGCTAAGTCTATATACCACTGTTTGTCCAGGTTCTGCGGTACCTTTACCCCATTTACATCATCATTGTATATAAAGCAATGATCTGGTGTATCTGCGAACTTTTCAGGTTTACCACGGGAACCGCCGCACTTTAATATCCTACCATCCTGCAACTCATTTGAAGCAAATACCCGATAAGACTTATATGTATACCGCTGAGTCTTAGGATAATCGTAATATGTATGTTTTACCCTGACACCCTCAACACGCTGGACAGGTATACAGTGTTCATGTTCTACATGTGAATATTTATCTGACAGTTTCACTAGCTTCTGAAACTCTTTCAGATCATCACACTGGTTTATTGTCTGTTCCACTGGTATCTTTTTGACCATGTAATCAACAAGGGCTTTATTCAGAATTGGAAGATCATAATCAACCGCTGAAAGACCTTTCAGATACTTACCGATTCTTTCCACATCACCATCAGCTGAAATCCATAAGTAATTGTTTACATCCTTCTGATAGATTTCAGAGATATTATCAAGTTCCAACAGGATAGAACATTTGTCTGTACTGCAACGCTGTTCCCACTCCCAGCAGATATCATCAACCATTTCAAACGCTTCATCAGTGTCAGGAATCCAGATAATAAGACCATCCGTATTTGACTGGATCAATTCAAACCCAGGTATTACTTCCAGATGTTCAATCAGATCCAGCAACATAAGCTGACCATTGATACACATGCAGTTGTTATTTCGTGGATCATATGCAGGGTTCGTTTTATCTTTCATGGCACCTGACAGCGCATTAAGCATTTTCTTATATGGTAACTGGGCCTTTTTCCATTGTTTAGCCAGTGGTTTATTACCTGCTTTTGCCGCCTGAACTTGCGCTTTCTTCATTTTCTTTCTGGTCACGTATACCTTCGGATAGTTGTCATTACCTGCTGCCCTGGTGACAAGTCCCCATGCGATCAGCATTGAAGGATAGTAGTTGTTCACATCAACGTGTAATATCTGCCCTGTTTTATGAATTGGTTTTTCAGTTGCACCATGCAAACCACCGAAGCCAAATGTATGAGGAATCCCAGCAACTACCGTTTCCAATGAACGGTTATAAAAATATTTCTGCCACCGAAAAGAATCTGTCCAGTCGCACTTTTCCATCTCTGACTTCCATTTCTTTTTCAGCTTTATACTATTGGCTTTCTCATAGTTTTCTTTGGCTTTTGTATAATTTATCTTCATTTCTTCAGTACAGTCTTTTACCGCTGTACTGAACCAATCCTGAACATATTTGTATTTGTTCAGTCTCAGACACGGAAGAAAGAAATAATCAAATTCATCATTGAAGTCCTGTTTTGTACACCCAAGAACCTTTGCTGTGATTCTGGCTTCACTGCTGCCGATATCGGATAAACTCACATATTCCGGGAACGCCTGCACAATTCCATGCATGGCATTAAATACATCTACATTTTCCAGGAATACTTTTATAGTCTCTTCAACATCATGCCGACAGTAAAAAACTGTCTGTTCTATTTCTTTCTCAGTCAGTTTTCTTTTGATATCAAAGGGTACTTCTGTTTCCTTGATGTTACTACCCATGAAACCTTCCATGGTCTTCAGACCAACGGGTGGGTTAGGCATAACATCATAATTTATCATTAGAAGTTTATTAAATACTCTTGAATACTGCCAGCCTTCTTTTCCCTGAATGATGATCCAGTCATTGATCTTCTTTGGATCCAATCCCAACAGAATCCCTTTCATGATGTATTGGTCATAATGACGGTTGTTAAATCCAACCCATATATTACTCATATTTCGCTCATATAAGGTTCTTAACTTATCCTTGTCATTGATTATCACGTGTTCTTTTTGATTCGTCACATCAATGAAAACTGCAAGCCAGTCACGTTCAAAAACCTCAAAATCGTAAAATATCATCCTGTCACCTTTTCAAATGCAGGGTGGAATAACATATTGCTATCCCACCCATAACTTAATTAGCAGTCAAACACCTCATTGATAGTGATAGGGTTGAAGTCTTTTGCGGCCCAATCAACCTCAGCTTCAACCTTTCCCTGCACTTCCTGAAAAATGTCAAGAACACAATCAGCAAAGTCAGAATAATTGTAAAATTCCGGTACGGTTTCTGTTTCCAGCTTGTCAAGCCATGTGCAAACGGACTTGATAGCCTTACCATCATTCCATTTTTCAGAAGTCTTGTTTCCAGAGATTACACGATTGAAAAACAGCAGTCTGCCTTTATGCGGACCTTCTTTGATCTTGCACTGTACCGCAAACATCAGCTTGTCTTTCGCTTTTGTCGGCTTAATTTCCATTTTATCGAAGCCAACAATATAAGTACCATCCGGGACATCCTCAAATGAAGAAAGATCTGCATTCTTTACTTCTTCCTGTAATGCGTCAAGATCAACTTTCTTGTCAAATGCACTGAAATCTACTGCCATAATAATTCACCTATTTAACCTTTCATTTATATAAATTCATTTGTTATCTGATTACTGTCTGGTTCTGCGTCTTCTCTGCCCTCTGACCGGTGGTTCCGGTGCATTCATTGCACCTTCAGTTTCTGGTGTGGCATCCATTTTATCAGATTCAGACTCAGTAACTTCTGGTTCTTCCTGAACTGGTTCAGACTGTTCAACTGTCTGTTCAGCGGTCTTTCTTTCCTTGCGTGTTCTTCTTGGTGGTTTCTGTAACTCAGGGGCAGGTACACTTGCAGCCGCTTCTGCCGCAACATCAAAATCAACTTCTTCAGAATCACCTGCTGCTTCCTGAATTGCTTCATCTACTTTTTCCTGGTACTTTGTCATTTTCTCATGGTTTTCAGCTTCTACCTCAGCCCTGCTCTTGCGTGTTCTGGCAGTCTTTTCTGCTTTTTCAACTGGTTCTGCTTTCTGTTCTGCTTTTCTGGTTCTGGAACGTCTGCCGGAAGCATCCGGTTTTTCAATATCACCTGCTACTTTCTGGTCCTCTTTGTCCATTTCTTCATCTGACTTATATGTACCCAGTTCATAATAATTTTTAATCTTGTCGTACACATAGTTCAGATCATTATCAATGGCGTAATTCTGGAACATTCCAAGTGGTGACTTAACTGTATCTTTTCCGCTGTTCTGAGTGTAAAAGTAATATTTAGCTTCATATACACCAGTTCTCAGAACTATTGTAAACAGTCCTTCAATAGTGATCTTCTCTCTTAACAGTTTTCCGATCAGCTTAACTGTAGTCAGTCCATTGTCCAGAGTTTCCAGATGGGTCATATAAGCAACTACCACATCATCCGGTAAGTCTTTGCACACATCAATGATTTCAAAGTAATTTGCACCGAAATCATTGTACTTGTCCCATCCTGTTTCCTTGATTCTGTTCATGTACGGAATAGCAAGGATATACTGGAAATCATCAACCACGATCAGCTTTTTACCTGCCTTTACCTGCTCTTTGATATACTTGATGATTTCTCTTGCATCTGTCACATTATCCAGTGTTTCAAAATGATTCTTGAATGGTAATGGTTTACCTACTGGATTTACTACTGCTGTAATAGCCGGATCACAATTTCTCATGCTGGTACTTTTACCTGTACCAGACTCACCCATGATTAATACTTTCTGTGCCATAATTCTTATACCTCTCTTTCTTATTCTTCATCCTCTGGATTGTTATTACCCTCAATGACCTTACTGGCCCACATATCAGCCCAGTGAAGGATCATATAAAGCTGTGTTTCATGCCCCTTGACACCATAGTTTGCAGTTTCATACAGTCCATCATGATATCTGATAGCAAATTCTTCATCCTCTGTCAGATCAATGAACAGGGTTGCAAGTTTAATGGATCTGGTTGCGTGATCCAGCGGTAACAGTGACGGATTACGTTTCCATGGTTTAGCATCTGACTGTTTACCGGATTTCAGGATGTTAGGAATGTACATCTGTTTTCCATAATCGCCGCATTTACCGAGATCATGCAATAAGGCGGCAATCACTACACTATCCTTGATTTTGTTGTAGCCTGCACCACCCAGCAGGGAGACACCGATTTTTTCAGCAGTAAACATTACATTTACTGAATGTGCCGCCAGTCCACCTTTTTCATGTGAATGGTTTCCACCAGATGCAGGGGCTTCAAAAAATCCGCACTCTCTCATATACTCAATCAGGTCAAGGACTCCATCACGCCCGGTTTTAATCAGTTCTTCCCTGATAATATCCGGGTAATTGTATTCAACCGCAGTTGCTTTCTCATTCGCCCCTTCTGCAACCTCATTTTCTAATGTACCTGTTGCAACCTGCTCTGCTGTCATTTCTTCAACTTTCTTTTTTGCCATGTTTATTTATCCTCTCTTTCTTAATTTTTCTTTCCACTGATCCTGAAATTCAATGTTATCCAGGTACCAGGAATTTCCCTTTGCAGTATCTGCTACAAATTCCTTGAAATTATCAAAATCTTTTGGGTACAGTAAAATCCCACGTCCACCAGCTTTTCTGATGTTCTCAAGATGATAAAGCTGCAACTCTGATGGTTCCCCTCTCGGTGCTTTTATTTCAAGTCCAAGGAATCTACCACGCATACACACTAGTAAATCGGGAATCCCACTTTTGGTATAAGCCGCACCACCCCAGTATTTCAGGAACCAGAATCCTTTTCCCTTCAGGAAGGTTTTCACCTTATTTTCAAAGTTCTTTTCTGCTGCCGTATTACTCACCTCTTTTCTCAGATTTATATGTATATCCGTTCGCATAAGCAAACAGTGTCAACCATGCAAAGTTGATACAGCAAATGATCCCAGGAATCCAGGAATAGGAATCTAACAGACTACCAAAATATAAAAATGAGATACCATTGATAAGTGTAATCAGCTTTAAAACTCTATTTTTCAAACAACTCATCTGTCAGTTCCTTCCCCTTTCTCAATGCTGCAAAATTCTTTTCCTCAAAACTGCCTTTCACCAACAGGTAATAATAAAAGCAACTTTTATCCTGTCCTATACGGTGAATACGTTTCTTTGACTGTTCCCATAAATCACAGGATCCTTTGCCAAGTGGCAGGGTGTAGTAAATGATCTTATTTGCTTTCTGAAAATTTCCACCCATTGCACCAGCCTGATACTGAATGAATGTCACGCTGTTCTCTACACACTCATAGGCATACATTGAACGCCCTGAACCATTCACAAAACTTACTTCCCGGTCAAGTGCTTCACATATTTTCCTTAGCCTTGTAAGTTCCTCATTAAAATTGTAGAAAACAATCACCCTGTCTTCTGTTGATTCCAGTAAGTCCCTGAATGCATCCATTTTCTCCTGATGGTACATTCCGCATAACTGCCTTGCATACAGAATCTTAGTAAGACTGTTATCACCTACCAGTTCCGTACCATCATCTAAAACCAGATAACCATTTTTCATGAAATGCCTGTACTCTTTGGTAGGTTTCACATAAATCTTCTGTTCAATCTGTTCAGGCAGTTCAATGACTTCCTGCGTTTTCATAAATACTGCCCCATGTTGTGACAGTTTCTTTTTCAGATGATCTACGTGTTTATACCCAGTAACAACTTCCCGTTTGAATTGCCCCTGTTCTACCCATTCTGTATCTACATAGGAAGCCCAGAATGCTTTTTTCTTTATGTCCCATCCCAGCAGCTTGCATTGTGACCACAGCTTTTCATATTTACCGGATGTTGGTGTACCTGACAACAGAACAACGCTTTCTGGTTGTAATCTCAGAATGAATTTTGCTCGCCGTGTAGTCTCATTTTGTATCAGTGAAGATTCATCCAACATCAAAGTAAAATCCTTTATATGAGTGATATATGGACGCCTGTACACCAAATCATAGTTGATAACACCGACAATCTGTTTTTTATAGTCATAGATGGTACTGGTGTCAATCAATTCCCGGAACCGTACCACCTGTGTTTTCTTTGTCAGGTTGAACACTTCATAATCTGGATAGTACTTTTCAAAGTGATCCACCCAGTCATCAATCTTTGATTTCTGGCAGACCACCAGATTTACGTCATTATTCAGCAAGTACATTTTCTCTGCACCGACAAAAGTTTTACCAAGGCCCATGTCCAAGTAATATGCGCATCTGTTGAATGATTCTGTCTGGTCAAGGGCTTTTTGCTGGTGTGGCATAAATTGTAAAGAAGTCATGATAAAAATTTTAAAATCGCAGCTAATCCTTGATGTACATTACCAACCTGTTCAATCAGGTTTTCTTTCAGATCATCACCTTTTTCTTCACATACATCCGGCTGACAGGTAATGTTTAATTCAGCTGCAATTTCATCAACCACCTTGTCAAACATGGTATCAAATACCGCATCTGAAAGGTCATGATTTCTAATGATTTCAAGACGGATAATATTTTTCACAGCTTCGGTAATATCATCCTGTGAAATATTTCCACCTGTAAGTGCATAAGACTTATTAATAGCGTCCTGAATACCCTTATCAATTCCTTTTTTCTTAATAAGTTCCATAATCTTTTCCATTACTTTTATCCTCACTTTCTTTCTGTAAGCTCAATCTGTAACTTTGCAACTTCAACAGCAGCTCTATACACAAGTGCATACTTGTTATTTCCGTGGGTCTGCGTTACCTTTTCCAGAAACTTATCAATCTTCCCAAGAAAACAACCACATTTTACGGTGATCTCATTGTCTTTATCTCTAAAGAATGTAGTAAAATCGTTTCTGCTGCCAACAGAACCCATTACCAGAACATGACTAGCCAAAAAGACCTCGGCATCACCACAAACCTTGGCATCACCACAAACCTTGGCATCACCACAAACCTTGGCATCACCACAAACCTCGGCATCACCACAAACCTTGGCATCACCACAAACCTCGGCATCACCACAAACCTTGGCATCACCACAAACCTTGGCATTGCCCCAAACCTCGGCATCACCACAAACCTCGGCATCACCACAAACCTTGGCATTGCCCCAAACCTTGGCATCACCACAAACCTTGGCATTGCCCCAAACCTTGGCATTGCCCCAAACCTCGGCATCACCACAAACCTTGGCATCACCACAAACCTCGGCATCACCACAAACCTTGGCATTGCCCCAAACCTTGGCATTGCCCCAAACCTCGGCATCACCACAAACCTCGGCATCACCACAAACCTTGGCATTGCCCCAAACCTTGGCATCACCACAAACCCAAGCCTTTCCTTCATGGGAAAGATTTTCTTCTTTCTCGATCCAGCCACCAAGTTCCCCAACTTTGACAAATCCAAATTCGACTGTGGCTTTAATTCTATGTAACGTTGCGGTCCTGTTCCAAAGTTCAACCCGTTTAGTTTCCCCTGTAAATTCATATTTTTTCATTGTCATTTTTCCTCTCTTTCTTTTAACTTAAAACACTCTTCAAATGTCATACTTGTATATTCAAGTATTTTGTATATTTCGGATATGGTAAATTGTTTCTTACCAACTATTTTTTGATATGTGTTTGTCATACTACGCTGTATGATATGCGCTATCTCATCACAGTTACATGAATTATTTTTAATGAATCTTGACAACCCTTCATAATTGCATGATTCTGATAACTTTTTTGGTTTACCCCTCTTATTTGTCAAAGGTTCACTTAACAGCTGATGTACACGCTGACGTGAAATACCAAATTTGTCCCCAATCTCTTGATAAGTGCATCCATCAAGATACATGGAATACGCTTCAACTTTCTGTTCTTTCGTCATACCTACCACCTAATTATTCCATCTGATCCTCAGATCAATATTCAACTGCTCTTTGATTTCTTTAATGTAATCATCCCAGGTTGCCAGATCATCCATGAGATACTCAGCACCTTCTTCCATCTTGGCAATCAAACGTCTGCAACGTTTCTCACCGAAACCAAATTCGTCATGAACGGCAGCAATACATAAGATAGTGAATGTATCAATTGTCATTTCCTTGATTTTCTGTGATGCTTTATCCAAATCCTTAGCTGCCAGAGAAGTATGTATTCCGGTCACACCTCTGAATTTACATTCTCTCTCTAATGCTTCAAGTCCACCTTCCTTTACAATTCTTCTGGCAAGATCAAGACCGTCTTCACGACCTCTTTCATACTCTCTCATTTTGTTCATAAGGCAATCCCCTCAACTTCTGCAAATCTCTTTGCATTGATAAAATAGGACCATCTGTTGTCAGAGGTATGTACTGCATATCCCCAGGGAAAAACACCCTGCTGTAAACCTTTTCTGACCGTGTTATGGTTCATACCCATCAGTTTCGCCGCCTTCGTCACATCAAGTCTCGGGATAACGCCATCCCTGATTTCAAGCTGTGGCATAACCTGAAGTTCCTGATCCATGCCGGTAAAGTAATCAGAAGCCAGACCAAGTGACGTAGCAATGGCACTCTGGACATCTTCTGACGGGATCTGTTTACCTGACAGATACTGGCTCACAGAACCCTTACTTTTCCCGGTCATTGTTACCACCTGCCGCTGGTTCAGGTTCAGTTCCTGCATTGCTTTTTTCAACTTCTCAGCAAATTTCATTACATTTCACCGCCTTCCGGGAAATTATTGTTGTTATACTGTCGCATGATGTGCGTACAAATTTTATTGTCTACCTCACAACCGGGTGTGATGATCCGGTAAGCCTTTTTGCCATTTTTCAGGTCATTGATAAATTTTTGGTATTCTGTCATGGAATCGAACTCTATTACCTGCTCAATCCACGCTGAAATGATTTTTTTCATTGCAATCCTGCTCACTTTCTGCTACTATGTAGCTGAAATAATTTTTTCATTGTCTGTCCCATTGGAACTGGTACTTCCCGTGGGACTTCTTTATGCTGCTTCCATAAGTGGAAGATAACCTTCTTTTTTCAAAGTCTCATACAGGAATAATCTTCCTTTCTGTGTCCATTCGGTACACATCTTTACATCCAACCTTCCGTCACGGTGTCTGTATTCGTATGTAACACTGCGGACATATCCACAAGCCTGATACTTTGCGTACAGTACCCACTGATCACCGACCCTGTACTGTATTCCCAGTTCATAAAGTAACTTATTGAATGCTCTCGCACTCATACCGTAATCCTTTGCAATCTGGGTTGTCTTAACAGATGATGTGCTTTTTAAGATCTGGTTAACATAATCTGCTTTCGGCTGCAACTCAGCAATTAACTTCTGCTGAGTCAGTACCTGTTCAGACAGGAATCTGCGTTTATCACGTTCTTCCTTGTATTTCGTCAAAAGCTCAATCCCAAATTCGGGATTGTTCAGGATCTTATCGGTTACATCTTCAGTAGCATATATCCCATGTTTCCTGATTGCCGGGAGTACCTCACTTGTTACCCAGTGTTTAAATCTTCTTGCAGACGGTAACTTACTACTGAGGATTAAGGAGTAGAGACCGGATTCGTTGATGATGGTAAGCCCTCTGTTACTTTCAAAAGTACCGTTTTGGTAGTTTTGACGATCCTCTTCATCTACATGTCTGTTAATATCTCGACTACCGTTTTGGTACCCGAGATTGTCTGCAACATCTTTACCAACGAACCACGGTTCTCCATCAATCTCTACTGTACGGATGTCACCAAATTCAGGGTTATTGAAAACCTGAATATTATTCATTTACTGACCTTCTTTCTTTTCTGGTTTGTCTTTTTCTTTCTGCTTTACCATTGCTTCACCCATTCCCAACAGATAACCTTTATCAAACTCAGACATCTTAGGTACTGCGGTTGCAATTGTTTCAAGAATCTTCTTTTCTTTTTCTGACATAACTTTTCACTTCCTTTCTCTTGGTTATAGTCTTGCTTCGCTTGAACAATGTAAGTCAACAAGGTACTGTGTCCTCTCGCTCGTTGATTCTTCCGCTTAACACCTTCTTGTTATAGGAATAACGTGGCAATTGGCTTGCCCTCAGTACCCAGTGGTACACACTCTGCGTCAGTGTCCTGATGTTCCTGCTTTCTTCAACTGCTTTGCCGGGTCATGTTTGTCATACACGTAACTCTGTCTACCAGGTACCGTAGCCTAACTGCCATGTTACTTGTTACGTAGCCCTCTCGCTTCACCCGATCTTTCCTGCTTTCCTTATTGACTTATGTGACCTGCCATCATCAGCACCGGGTGGTCATTTCCGGTGGACGGTCATTTCTGACCGTTTCGGCTATTTATTTTTTAAAACAATTTCAAGCACATTATTTTCAACCACTCCCATATCAATAACTCTTTTGTCTAAAAGTTCACCTGCTTCATCACAATCCAAAAAGTATTCTGCATAGTGATTTGTGCTGAACTTCATGCCGTACATTTCCATTGTTACTCTAATCATTGTGTTATTGTCGATTGCCATTAAAATATCATTAAACTTCATATCTCTTTTTCCTCTCTTTCTTGATGTGTTGCTGTTTCTCTTTGTTGGTATACCGCAATTATATGTTGGTTAATTTCATTTGTCAATAGTTTTTTTGCAATTTACCAACATTTTGTTATTTACCAACATTTTTATATTGATTTTTTGTTTGTATTGCTGTACAATACAAAATAAGAAAGGAAGTGAACAAAAATTGAATGAAAGATTAAAAAAGTTAAGAAAATCATTAGACTTAACTCAACAAGAATTTGCCGACAAAATAGGAATAGCTAGAGGAAATATTGGCGCTTATGAAGTTGGAAAGAATGCACCCAGTGATGCAGTCATTTCTTTGATATGCAAAACAGACTTCTCAAGAGGTAGGGTCAATGAAAAATGGTTGAGAACTGGTGAAGGTGGGGACGATAACATGTTTATCGAAGCCCCAAGAGATGAGCAGATTTCTAAATTTGTTGGTGAATTGTTAAAAGAGGAAGAAGATTCTTTCAAGAAAAGGTTTATATCAATGCTCGCTGCACTGGATGAATCTGACTGGGAATCTTTAAAAAAGATGGTTGAACTACTGCAAGAAAAAAGGGACTGAATTAATTCAGTCCCAGAATTGCTCTGACATATATGTAGATCAGACGTAACCGTCTATCATCTGCATGATCGAGCATTTCCATTATTTTTCTTTTATAGTCCAATACATCCATCCCCTTTGTGAACCACACGACCCGAAACAGTAGCGATAAATACATTATCGAACATCTGTTTGTTATTGTCAAGTGGTAAATTATGGAAAAAGGTACGATATGAAAGATAAAAAGACTGGGCTTCGTAAAGAGATAATTCTCATAACAAGTATCGCATTACTAATTATCTCCATTACTTCTTCCGGCACTAAACTTTATTTTTCTATTCCATCAGCTCTGGTATGTTTCCTTTGCGAAACATATGGACTTGCTAACAGAACCCAAAACAAACAATACAAATTTATATTTTCTGTTTTTTCTCCGTTCTGTTTCCTGTTCCTACATTTTTGGCTGCTATATTTATGCAAAGACCCTTCTACAATGATGAAAAGAGCACATTCCAGTTATATCATTGCGATTGTAATAATTGCATTACTGGACATATGGTATTCATCATTAATTTCAGAGAAAGTGCAGCCGCCAATTGTTCAACAAATTGATTTTTCTGAAATACCTGCAACTGTTGAAAACATAACATCAGAGGAACCAGTTCAGACAATGAATGAACATATTGAACTATATAATGACAAATTTGATTACATGACTGGCGCTGATTTTGAAGTATATTGTGCTGATCTGCTACGGAAAAATGGCTTTATAGACGTATCTGTGACATCCACAAGTGGCGATTTTGGTGCTGATATTATTGCAACTCAAAACAAAATAAAATATGCCATCCAATGTAAATGTTATTCTTCAGATATCGGCGTAGACGCAGTATATCAGGTTACTGGTGGTATGAAATATTATGATGCTAATGTGGGAGTTGTTCTCACAAACAGATATTTTACACGTCAAGCGAAAGAGTTAGCTTCAAAAATCGGCATTGTGCTGTGGGATAGAGACTTTTTAATCTCTCTGATTGATTCTAAAGCTGATATTGTTTCAGACGCAAGAATACCAAGTCAAGAAGATGGAACTTATGACCGTGATGTACATTTTGAAGAAGCAGGTAAACTTATTATTAAAAAAGAAAATGCGTATGTTGGTTCACTGCAAAGAACATTTAAAATTAGTTTCAACAGAGCAACAAGAATTATGGATCAGCTTTGTGATGCAGGAGTTATAGGGCCTGAGAATGGAACAAAACCAAGAAAAATTCTTATGTCTATGGAAGAATTTGAAGAATATTTGAAAAATCATTAGTTTGTAACCAGTTTTGTAACTCATTGTAACTCATTTGTAACTGTTCCGAAACTGTCAGAAGTCCAGTAAATACAAGGCTTCGGGGCATTTTTGTAACTGTGTAACTCATTTTCCCTTATATATTATATATTTTTATTATTTACTTACTTTTATATTTTTAATTTATTTTTTTATAATAAAAAATAATATAATAAGAACATTGTCAAAATTAGTTACATTAGTTACATCCGCATAAAATAAGGCATTATAACAGTTACAAAACCAGTTACAAACTAGTTACATTAGTTACAAATTGATTTTAATATAGAAAACCGCCCTGATGTTGGCGCATCAAGACGGTCCTCTGTTCCCGTTATGGGATGGATGTATAAATTTCCAATAATCATTCTACCATAATGGGGACAGTCAAACAAGCCACACAAATGTTTGGCTGTTATTTTTATACCCATTTTTAGAAAGGATGATGAAACTATGGCTGAAGGTGTAAGAAAAAGAGGTAAGACCTGGTCTTACTATTTTGACACTGCCAAGATTAATGGCGAACGAAACAAGATTGAAAAGGGTGGATTCCGCACCCAGAAAGAAGCATTGGACGCAAGGGCTGCTGCCATTGCAGAATATAATAATACCGGCAGATCATTCTCACCCAAAGAGATCAGCGTTGCTGATTACCTGGACTATTGGCTGGAAACTGTAATAAAGAAAAATATTGACCATGGGTACACTTATAATACCTATCGTGATTATGAATCAAAGATCAGGCTGCATTTAAAACCTGCTTTTGGTATCTACAAATTAAGCAGTTTTCAGTATGCTCCTGATAAGGTCCAGGAATGGATCAATGACATGAAGCTAAAGGGTCTGTCCAAAAGTATGATAAAAAATACTCTGACCTGTCTGCAAGGTGCCATGAATTACGCCATACTGCCGCTGAATTATATTCAGTCTAATCCCTGCATTCCGGTAAAAGTCGGTAAGATGCCAATAGATGTAGATGCAAAGGCTCATACTGAATATATCTGCCCCAAAGAAGAATTTGACAGGATCCTTGCACGTTTTCCAGAAACCAGTTATTTTCACCTTTCCCTTGTGGTACCTTACAATGTCGGGACACGAATCGGTGAGACCTTCGCTATAGACCTGGAAGAAGATGTGGATTTTTCCAAACATGAACTGAAAATCAAAGGCCAGATGTACAAGATTGAAAAGACCTGGTTCATCAAACCACCTAAGTATGACTCCCACCGCACTGTCAAAATAGGACAGACACTTGAAAAAGAACTGAAATATGCGATAAAACAAAGAAAAATAAACCGGCTGAAATATGGCGGTGCATATCTGAAGACTTACCTGCTGCCAGATAACTCTATCACTCAGGTTAGGGCTGACATAACAGTCCCACATAAAGAGATCACGCCACTGTGCGTAAAAGACAATGGTGAACTGGTCACACCTGACTCTTTCAAATACTGTGCCAGAGTCATTCACTGGGAACTTGGTAACCACCTGTTCCACGCCCACTGTCTGAGACATACACATGGTACCATGCTGGCAGAAGGTGGCGTAAATCCAAAGACTGTTATGGAACGCCTTGGCCATAAAGATATAGCAACCACATTACAGACATATACGTTCAATACTGAAAGTATGCAGCAGTTCGCTGTGGATGTGTTTGAAAAGAAAATACAGGCATAAAAATAAACGGTTGAACATCCCTGATTCGTTCAGAGTGTTCAACCGTTTTTCTATAATTTTACGATATTTTGTTTTGTGGGTGGCAAATCGGTGGCAAATAGACTGAACTTCACAGTTTCAAGCCTGTAAAACCGCCTATTTACGGGAAAGTAAAGCCACAGTTTCAACGTGAACAGTCTGACAAAATTGATCAACGCAGCAGGCTTTTTCCAGCTTATACCCTGCCGCCAGAAATGCTGGAAGATCTCTTGCCAGGCTGGTCGCTTTGCAGGAAATATATACAATATGGTCTA
>OLOI01000434.1_pt1 | contig 42616 bp, 34 predicted proteins | sample 1672131 | NCBI WGS metagenome assembly OLOI01 (sample SAMEA3136651, study PRJEB25190) | human gut metagenome
ATTAATTTTGAATCCGGTTCTGTATAAAGAATCGAATATACACCTGCCGGAGTCGCATGCTTCGCATCGGGAAGGCCTGTAACAACATCTGTCTCCAGTGCGATCGCCCCGTTTACAATATACCACATATGCTGTGCGGAAAGGTCCACCTCAAGGTACGTCGTTCCCCAGTCTTGTGCCGCATGAGATGCCGCTGTCTTTTCATATGCAGGTTCTCTTGTCACAACTTCTCCGTTTTTAATACTTGCGATCAAATTCTGCGTTTCTGCCTCTTCGTCGATCGACCAGCCGTAAGTACCTCCTGATACTTCCACTGTCTTTCCTGTCGGAGAAGTGATCGTTCTCGTTGTTCCGACTGTATCATAAGTTTTTCCGAAATCTCTCATCCATGCCCGGACAGCTTCTTCATTGAATGTTACATTCATATCAGCATCCGCCGAAACCCATGTCGAAATAAGAGCTTTGTCTACAACTACATTTTCTTTCATCGGATAGGTAATACTTGCCTGACAATATTTATTCATATCGTCACACGCTTTTTGAACTTCTTTTGATTGAGAAATTCAAAAACGGAGAAGGAGGGATTTGAACCCTCGCGCCGCTATTAACGACCTACTCCCTTTCCAGGGGAGCCCCTTCAGCCTCTTGGGTACTTCTCCAAATAAGCTGACTAACAAGCGATATTCAATTAGTATCCCAGTGGATACAGCGGAGAAGGTGGGATTCGAACCCACGGCCCCTTGCGGAGTCACTGGTTTTCAAGACCAGCTCCTTAAACCACTCGGACACCTCTCCATTGCGTTATCCTTACATGGAAGGTCTCACGCGACAATAGATATATTATCATCTCAAAAGCCAAATGTCAACAACTAATTTTACTTTTTTTCAAAAAAATTTAAACAATTACGGCACTTCAAATTTTATGGGATGTTCCGGGCATCCGCAGTATCTTAAAGTGCCGGAACGACAATATACATTCCCGTACAGGCATGCGTTATCTGTTGTCTCCACCGTTTAAAAAGGCTTCTGCAATAACCAGGTCTTCAGGGGTTGTAATCTTGATATTGCGGTAGTCGCCTTTTAACAGGTAAATGGAATGGTCGGCATATTTTTCAACAACCATGGCATCGTCTGTGACGGTGGTATCCCCCGCTTCTGCTCTTTTTCGATATGCTTCTGATACAAGGGCATAGGAAAATGTCTGTGGTGTCTGTATCTGCCACAGTTTTGAACGTTCCAGGGTATCGGCTACATAGCCCTTGTTATCCACTACTTTGATGGTGTCTTTGGCAGGCACAGCTGTAATGCAGGCTTCCTTCTCCTGCACACAACTGATATTCGCATTAATAAGCACACTTGATATAAGCGGTCTGGCTCCATCATGAATCAGCACATAATCACAGTCCGACAATGCCTTTAATCCTTCATAAACGGAATCATAACGTTCTTTGCCGCCTGCAATAACCGCACGGACTTTCTGAAAATTGTATTTCTCCACAATTTCTCTGCTGCAATAGTCTATTTCATCCGCACCTGTCACAAGTATAATCTCATCCACCTCAGACAATTCAAAAGCCCGAAGCGTATAATAAATAACCGGTTTACCCTTAATCAGCAGATACTGTTTGTGAACGGAAGTTCCCATTCTTTTTCCGCTGCCTGCTGCCAGAACGACAGCGGCTGTTTTCTTTCCATCTGCCGTCATTATGCTTTTTCTCCGATCTTCAGATTCGGCACTGCATTCAGATCAAGCCCCGCACGTTTGCCGTTCATATAATCATAATAGCCAGCCGCCCCGATCATAGCTGCATTGTCTGTACATAATAACGGTGACGGTCTGTAGAATTGAATATTCCGTCTGCTGCATGCTTCTTCCATGGCACCACGAAGTGCACTATTGGAAGCTACGCCTCCGGCAAGTGCGACTTTCTTAATATGATATTCCTTTGCTGCCTTCATTGTATGTTCTACAATGACGTCTACGATCGCTTTCTGGAAGGAAGCCGCCACATCTGCTCTGTTAACTTCTATATTCTTCATATGACACTCATTCAGATAATTTAAAACAGCTGATTTGACACCACTGAAGCTGAAGTCCAACGGAGCCCCCTGAATATGTGCCTTTGGAAATGTAATGGCATCGCTGTTGCCTTCTTTGGCCAGCTTATCCACCTTCGGGCCGCCAGGATACCCCAGGCCAATGGCTCTTGCAACCTTATCAAAAGCCTCTCCGGCTGCATCATCATGGGTTCTGCCTACGATCTCATACTGTCCGTAATCTTTGACAAGAACAAGATGCGTATGTCCACCGGATACCACCATACACAAAAATGGCGGTTCAAGGTCTTTGTTCTCTATATAGTTAGCCGAAATATGTCCCTCAATATGATGCACGGGCACTAACGGCTTATTCGCTGCATAACTGATTGCCTTTGCTTCCGCTACGCCTACAAGCAGCGCACCAACCAGCCCCGGACCGTATGTTACCGCAATCGCATCAATATCCTCCAATGTCACATTGGCCTCATCCAGTGCCGCCGTGATAACCGGATTGATTTTTTCGATATGTTTTCTTGAGGCGATTTCAGGTACGACGCCGCCATATAATTTGTGCAGTTCAATCTGAGAATATATAATATTTGACAACACATCACGGCCGTTTTTTACAACTGCAGCCGCTGTTTCATCACATGAGCTTTCAATCGCCAAAATTAAAACGTCTTTATCCATTTTTATGACTCCTCAAAATTCAATTCCAGTGATTTCTTATCTTTGCCCGGATAAGCATTCTGGAAAATCTGACGTACATCTTCAATATACTGCTCCGGTCTGTTCAAAGCCGGACTGTAATGCGTAAGCCAGAGTTCCTTCACTCCCGCCTGTTTTGCCAGTCTGCCGGCTTCTTCAAATGTCATATGCTTATATTTGACCGCATTATTGACATCCCCTTTTTCACCATACATGCCTTCACAGATAAAAAGGTCTGAACCTCGGGCATTTCTGACAATACTGTCTGTCGGGCGGGTATCCGTCGTATACGTTACTTTCAGCCCTTTGCGTGCCGGTCCCAGAACCATCTCCGGCTGATAAATTCTGCCGTCCTCCGTCTGGATCGTTTCACCCTTCTGCAATTTGCTCCAAAGCGGTATCGGCACTTCATTCTGTCTGGCCTTCTCCACATCAAACATACCCGCACGTTCAATAGAGATACTATACCCATAACAGGCAACACGATGATTCACTTTGAAAGCATCTATCACATAACCGTGCAGTCTGATCTGCTGCTGCGGTTCTGTCAATTCTATAAATTTGATTTCAAAAGGCAGTTCCGGTGCGATCACCCTAAGCGCCTTGACAACTCGTTCAAGTCCCTTCGGTCCGATCATTGTCAGCGGTTCCGTTCTATCTGAATTGCTCATCGCAAGTAAAATGCCAGGAAGACCACTGATATGATCTCCATGAAAATGCGTAATACAGATAATATCCAGCGGTCTGAAACTCCACCCCTTTTCACGAATAGCGATCTGAGTTCCCTCACCGCAGTCAATTAATAAACTGCTGCCGTTATACCGCAGCATCAATGATGTCAGCCACCTGTACGGCAGCGGCATCATGCCTCCTGTTCCAAGTAAACATAAATCCAGCATATTATTCCTCTTTCTATTTGCCGTGCTCCTGTTTTCAAGACTTACCCGTGCGTCCCGGTGCAAAATTTTCATCCGTTTTACAGACATATTTTCTATCTGTTATATCCATTCCGTCTGTTCTTCCTCATCCGGCAGATAGCACCATGTCTGAATCATCTTCCCATAGCAATTCTCACAGAGCTGGAAACGATGAATACAGCCATCCCACTTTGAAAAGTATCCCCATGCTTTGCTGACATCCAGAAACGCTGCCCTGTCACATTCATCAACCGACGCAATCATCTGTCCGCAGCAATTACAGATATATACTTCTTTTTTACTTATCTCATCGTATTTTTTCATAGAGTCCTCTCCTAACCTTTCACATTTCGACAAGGTCCATTATACAAAAATACGTCTTATTCGTCACCGGCAATACTTTCCATCTTCATAACCAATGCATTTTCCTTCGGGCAATCATAAAAATCCCTGCGGATACCAATGGTTCTAAATCCCAGTTTTTGGTAGCAACGATGTGCCGATAGATTGCTTGGCCGCACCTCAAGGATAAAGGAAACAACACCGTTTTTCTTTTCCTCTCCAATCAGGGCCTGCACCATTTCAGCACCATACCCGTGATTCTGATGATCCTTTTTGATAGCCACATTGACAATTTCCGCTTCATCCAGCGCCCTGTAAGCACCACAGTAACCGATAATCTCATTCTGTGCATTCACAGCAACGATAAAATCAGCCTCTTCCTGCTCAAGCGTATCCCGAAAAGCTTTTTCCGACCACGCATCACCAAAAAGGCTTTGCTCAATGGCCGCCACCTGAGGCAGATCATCCAACTGCATCTTTCTTATCTTCATGCTTTTTCCTGCCCTTTTTTGGCTGCAAGTTCTCTTTCAGCCTGTGAAAGTCTGAGATAATCCGGCTGATGTTCTGCTGCAGACTCGTATTTGCCTTCATGATAATACTGAAGGGCCAGTGCACCAAGGGCACCTGCTCTCTGCTGACTCAAATGGATCGGCGCATAGCTGTGCGGAACCTGAATATGTTCCTCAATATATGGTTTGAATACCGGTACACCGTCTCCAAGAAAGATCACTTTGCGTCCCAGCTGATTAATCTCATCTATAATTTCCCCAAGCATCACTGCTTTCTGTCCGGAGATGCACTTCATCTGATTTCCATCAAATGTATATAGCCCCGTATAAGTCTGGTTTCTTCTGGCATCCATCAACGGGCACACAACTGCATCTGTTCCGCAAAGATTATATGCAATGGCATCTACTGTTGGTACACTGATAATCGGAATACTTAACGCCAGTCCAAGGCCCTTGGCTGTTGCCGAACCGATTCTTAATCCCGTAAAAGACCCCGGACCTCCTGAAACGGCAATAGCATCCATCTCCTGTACCGGAATCCCGATCATTTTCAGCAGCGTATCCATCATTGGCAGCAAAGTCTGCGAGTGTGTCTTCTTAAAGTTTGTTGTATATTCCCCGATCAGCTTCTCTTCTGTCACAACTGCCACGGAAGCCACTAATCCGGAGCTCTCCAATACTAATATCTTCACTGTAATTCTCCTTCCGCCTCGATTGTTATCATCCGATAATCAAATCCTTTTTCCAGTACCTTTTCTATTCTCACTGTCTGATAATGAGGCGGCAGAATTTCTTCGATCAGATTGGCCCACTCGATCAGGCAGACGCCCTCACCAAAAATATATTCATCAAATCCGATCTCCTCCATCTCTTCAACGTCACCGATCCGGTAAACATCAAAATGATAAAACGGTATCCGTCCCTCATCATATGTCTGCACAATAGTAAATGTCGGACTGCTGACCGGTTCTGTAATGCCCAGTCCGGCCGCAAAGCCCTGGGTGAAAACAGTCTTGCCGACACCAAGATCGCCTAACAGACAGAGAACATCCCCCGCCTTGGCCTCCCTGCCCATCTGTTCACCTATTTTATATGTTTCTTCCGCACTAAATGTTTCTATTTTCATACTCTGACTCTCTTATTATTATTTTAATTTGAGTTTTCCTGTATCAATATGCTGTTTTAAACATGCTACCACACGTGCATACTGTTCGCCCAACTGATCCTTGGGCCAGATATAAGCCCGGGCTGCTGTCATATAGACCAGTAGTTCACGGCCATTATCTTTGACTCTGATAATCTGATTCCAGCCAACATCTGCCCGTTCTTCACCGAGACATACTGAAAGATGTTCATCGGATAAAATATATTCCAGTCCGCCGCCCAGAGATTTGTTCCGCTGAATCTGTGCCTTTGCCTTTGTCAAAAGCATCAGCGGATTGATGACCGTAAACAGCAGCGCAATAATAAAGTAGAGCATCTTAGCCGTCGCATCCGTCACATTCCATCGGGTGATCAGCAGCACAAGCGAACCAATACTGAGCACCAGCCCTATGATACCTGCAGGCTTGCTGTAATAATGATGCATCATAAAATAGTACAAATCATTTACTTTTAATGCAATTTTAAATTTAATCTCGTCCATTTTGCCTCCTTGTATCTAATCTATAATAGTATCATCAATCAAGAATCATTGTCAACTGAATACGTTTTTTTGCAAGATCCACAGACATAACTTTGACTTCCACCACGTCACCGACACTGACTATTTCCATCGGGTGGCGGACAAATTTCTTATTTGTCAGCTGTGAAATATGCACCAGACCATCCTGATGAACACCGATATCCACAAACACACCAAAGTCAATCACGTTTCTGACGGTTCCTTTTAAAATCATCCCCGGCTTCAGGTCTTTCATTTCCAGGACATCCGTACGGAGTACCGGCTTCGGCATATCTTCTCGAGGATCCCTTCCCGGTCTTCTCAGTTCATGAACAATATCATGCAGGGTGATTTCTCCGATGGATAATTTTGCCGCCATCTTCTCATAATCTTCAATTCGAATTGGAAGGCTGCCTTCACGCAGCTTATCCGGTTCCACGCCCAATTCAGACAGTAATTTCTCGACTGCCTCATAGGATTCCGGGTGAACGCCCGTATTATCAAGAGGCTGACTGCCATCGCTGATACGAAGGAAACCTGCACACTGCTCATAGGCTTTCGGTCCCAGTTTTGGCACCTTTAAAAGTTGTTTTCTGTTGTCAAAACGTCCGTTTTCTTCACGATATGCCACGATATTCTTTGCCACGGTCTTGCTGATGCCGGAAATATACTCAAGAAGAGACGCAGAGGCCGTATTCAGATCCACCCCGACTTTATTGACACAGTCTTCGACGGTACCGGATAAAACTTCGGACAGTTTCTTCTGATTCATATCATGCTGATACTGACCGACACCAATGGCCTTCGGATCAATCTTAACCAGTTCAGCCAGAGGATCCTGAAGTCTTCTGGCAATAGATGCCGCACTTCGCTGACCAACATCAAAATTAGGGAATTCTTCTGTCGCCAATTTGCTGGCTGAATAAACACTGGCGCCTGCCTCACTGACGATCACATAAGCCACTTTCTCAGGTATTTCCTTCAGAAAATCTACTATGACCTGTTCTGATTCTCTTGACGCCGTCCCGTTTCCAAGGGAAATCAGCGTAATACCATATTTCCTGACAAGTTTTCGAAGAACTTCCTTCGCCTGATCAATTTTCTTCTGCGGCTCTGTCGGATAAATAACAACCGTATCCAACACCTTGCCTGTCGGGTCCACAACTGCCAGCTTACATCCTGTTCTGAAAGCCGGATCCCAGCCAAGAACCGTCTGCCCTTTGATTGGCGGCTGCATCAGCAGCTGCTGCAGATTCTTGCCAAAAACAGTCATAGCGCCTTCTTCTGCTTTTTCAGTCAGGGCATTCCTTACTTCACGTTCCACCGCTGGTGCGATCAGACGGCGATAACTATCCTCTGCTGCCGCTTCCATCATTTCTGTTGTATAAGGATTCTTCTGATGAACAACCTGTCTTTTCAGCCAGCCAATCAGCTTCTCTTCCGGCACTTCAATCGTTACATTGACCATCTTCTCTTTCTCTGCACGGTTGATCGCCAGCACTCTGTGTCCCGCAATTTTGGATACCGGTTCAGCAAAATGATAATACATTTCATAGACAGATTTTTCTTTGTCATCCTTTGCTTCAGATACAAGACGTCCCTCTTTTTCAAACTGCTGTCGGATCCACATACGATAAGCCGCTGTATCCGCGATACTCTCTGCCAAAATATCCGAAGCGCCCTCTAAAGCTTCCTTGACATCTGCCACACCTTTTTCCTCTGACACATAGTCGGCAGCTTCTTCTTCAACCGGATGTCCGAGATTCTGTGCCATCACCGCTGCGGCCAGCTTTTCAAGGCCTTTTTCCTTAGCAATCATGGCCCTTGTGCGGCGCTTTGGACGATATGGACGATATAAATCATCCACAACCACCTGTGTCTGAGCTTCCTCGATCTGTTTCAGCAAAGCATCTGTCATCTTCCCCTGATCACGGATGGTCGCAATGACCTGCTGCTTCTTATCTTCAAGATTTCTCAGATAGATCAGCCGTTCATAAAGCTTTCTCAGCACTTCATCGTTTAATGCCCCTGTCTTTTCCTTTCGGTAGCGGGCAATAAAAGGAATGGTATTATCCTCATCAATTAACTGTACTGCAGCTGTCACCTGCCATTTTTCAACACCCAGTTCACTGCTCAGTTTTGCTTCAATATCTATCATACTTTTCTCCTTTATTCATTGAATACAACAGGGCTGCAGCAAAATTATCCTATTCTTGCCGCAGCCCCGATCACTTTTTCTATTGTTAGTTCATGAAAATACGAGCGATAAAGCCATCAAGCTGTGATTTCTTCTCTTCAAAATCGCCCACTGTCATTGGTTCTGTTACAAAGCCATACTCACCATCCACACCTTCGGCATGGCAGATGGCAATGTTCCCAAATAAGGCTCTCGCTTTATCTTCTGTGCCATTCTTCGCACGAACAAAAAATCTGCTCTTGTACAATGTATATTCAACCAGATGCAGTTTCTGTGGCTGCCAGATCGTCATGATATGGGTTCCCATATGCTTGACTTCATCCACCACATCAGAAACAACTGCGCTTGCTGTCGGCAACTTGCCTGCACCCTTGCCATAGAACATAACATCTCCCAGGGCATTACCCTTTACAAGGATTGCATTAAATACATCATTCACACTATAAAGCGGATGATCATGGGCGATCATCATCGGTGCCACAAGTGCAAACAGACCGCCTTCTTCTCTGCGGCTTGTGCCAAGCAGCTTAATGCCCATGTTCATAGCCTTGGCATACTTAAAGTCTGTCTCCGTAATATGCGTGATGCCTTCTGTATGAATATCCTCATAATCCACCTGCATACCATAAGCAAGAGAAGTTAATATTGCAATCTTACGGCAGGCATCATAGCCTTCCACATCTGCTTCCGGATGTCGTTCTGCATAGCCCCTGTCCTGCGCTTCCTTCAGTACAGTATCATAATCTGCACCTGCCGTATCCATCTTGGTCAGCATATAATTCGTTGTCCCATTCAGAATACCTGTAATCTCATCAATCTCATCTGCTGTCAGAGACTGATTCAGAGGACGGATAATCGGAATACCACCGCCGACACTGGCCTCAAAAAGGAAGTTAACATTCTTCTCATTGGCAAGTGCCAGTAATTCTGCGCCATGCTTCGCTACCAGTTCCTTGTTGGAAGTTGATACACTCTTTCCTACCTGTAAAGCCTTCTTGACAAAAGTGTACGCCGGTTCAACGCCCCCCATGACTTCGACAATAATCTTGATCTCCGGATCATCCAGGATCACCTGATAATCATGTACAATCTTCTCCTGGATCGGATCTCCCGGAAAATCTCTCAGATCCAAAACATATTTCACATCAATGGCTTCACCTGCACGCTTTGTAATTGTCTCACGATTCGTTGTCAGAACCTCTACAACACCTGAACCGACTGTCCCATATCCTAAAACAGCTATATTCACAATAATCTCCTCCTGCACTCAGACTTCGTGCTCTGTCTATTCTCTTCCGAGTATTTTTATGTCGTGAATGCCCTTCATTGCATTCAGTCTCTCCACAAGTGCAGAAAAATCTCCTGTTGTCGGCAAAACGTCGATACTCAATGTCAATGACGCAACACCATTGATGGGGATTGCCTGATGAATCGTCAATATATTGGCTCTGTAATCTGCGATCTTCCCCAATATCCCTGACAGTAATCCCGGCTCATCATCCAGCTGTATGCTGAGCGTAATGGTCCGCCCATGAACATTCTCATGAAAAGGAATGATATCATCTTTGTACTTATAAAAAGAACTTCTGCTGATACCCGTGGCATCTGTTGCTTCCTGTACAGTCATCGCCTTCTCGGAATCGATCAGACGCTTTGCCTCCACAACCTTCAGTAAAACTTCAGGCAATGCCCGTTCCTTTACAATGTAATATTTGCCACTTTTATCCATAAAATCCACCTTTTGTTCGCATAGGAAATACACTTGTTTTTACTAGAACGATAGTAGCACAAATTATCCCCCATTGCAACTATTTTATTGTTCCTGCGGCTGATTTTTTAAAAGATTGTTCCATTTCAGGTAGGCATTGATAAAAAGATCAATATCTCCATCCATGACCGCATCTACATTGCTGCTCTCGGCACCTGTACGATGGTCCTTGACCAGCTTATATGGCTGCATCACATATGAACGGATCTGGCTGCCCCAGGCATTATCCTTAACCTCACCGCGGATACCTGAAAGCTTCTCCTGATTCTCCTGCTGTTTCAGCAAATACAGTTTGGCTTTCAGCATCTGCATGGCTTTATCCTTATTCATATGCTGAGATCTCTCATTCTGACATTGCACAACAATATTCGTCGGCAAATGCGTAATACGGATGGCCGATGACGTCTTGTTGATATGCTGACCACCGGCACCGCTGGAACGGTACGTATCAATTCGCAGATCATCCTCATTGATCTCAATATCAAGATCTTCCTCGATATCCGGCATAACATCGCAGGACGCGAAGGATGTCTGACGTTTACCCGCCGCATTAAATGGTGAAATACGGACAAGACGGTGAATTCCCTTCTCACTCTTCATATACCCATAGGCATTCTCTCCCGCAATTTCCACTGTTACAGACTTGGTACCGGCCTCTTCACCATCCAGATAATCCAGCACGGTGGTTGTAAAGCCATGCTTCTCAGCCCATCTTGTATACATGCGGAACAACATGCTGACCCAGTCGCAGGCTTCTGTACCACCGGCTCCGGCATGCAGTGTGACGATGGCATTGTCTCCATCATACTCTTCCGAAAGCAGTGTTTTAATTCTGAGATGTTCAAAACGTTTCTCAAAATCTGCCATGGCTTCCTGTACTTCCGGAATCAGGGATGCATCATTCTCTTCATAGCCCATCTCAAGAAGTGTTTCCACATCTTCCCATGCTGTCTCCAATCGATGGTATTCTTCAACTGTGTCTTTTAAATTCTTTAATTCTTTCATGGAGTTATTGGCTTTGTCGGCATTGTCCCAAAAACCCGGTTCCTCCATCATACGCTCTAATTCTTCGATCCTTGACTTCTTGCCAGCCAGGTCAAAGTGAATCCCCCACTTCTTTTAATGGTACGGCATAGCCGTTCAGAGCGAATTTAATCTGATCGAATTCGACCACCAAAATCACCTCTTTCTATAATCAGAACCTGTTTGCAGGTTCTGGTGCGAAATCGTGTCTGCAAAGCAGGCACGATTTCAATTTATTACTGATTGCGTCCGCAACAGTTCTTATACTTAATCGGGCGTCCATCCGGATAGCACTTGCCGCATGGGCAAGGATCATTCGGCTGAACTTTCTTGTTCTTTCTCTGAACAGGTTTCTTTGGACCGGAATCATCCTTGTTCGTTCCTGTTACCTTCACTTCCTGTTTGCGCTCCACTTCAGGTTTCTTGCGGATGTGCAGCATGATCATCACGATATCCTTGGAAATCGCAGCAATCATCTCTTCAAACATCTCAATACCCGCATAACGGTATTCTACAACAGGGTCCTTCTGTGCATATGCCTGCAGAGAAATACTCTGACGTAACTGATCCATATCATCAATATGGCTCATCCACTTATTGTCAATGACTTTCAGCAGGAATACACGCTCTACTTCGCGGAATGTCTCCGCAGAGCCCGTCTCCTCTGTTATCTCCTGTTCCTTCTTTGCATACAGTTCCTTGACCTGTTCTGTCACTTCATCGATCAGACGTTCTGTCGTATACCCTTTATAATCATCCTTGTTCATGGACAGTGGCTTAATCGGTGCGATTGGAAGCAATGTACGGTTCAGCAGCAGAAGATTCCATTCTGCCGGTGTCTGACCTTCATCAATAACATCATTGATCTCCGCTTTAACAACATCGCCAATCATACGGACAATCTCATCATGCATGCTCTCGCCCTTCAAGACACGGCGGCGCTCTTCATAGATCAATTCTCGCTGCTCATTGTTAACCTGGTCATATTCCAACAGGTTCTTACGAATAGCAAAGTTGTTGGACTCGATCTTCTTCTGTGCCTTCTCAACAGCATTGGAAAGCATCTTGTGTTCAATCGCCATACCATCTTCATGAGACAGTGCATTGAATACCTTCATCATCTTGTCAGAACCAAACAGACGCATCAGATCATCTTCAAGGGAAATGAAAAATCTTGTATCACCCGGATCTCCCTGTCGTCCGGCACGGCCTCGAAGCTGATTATCAATTCGTCTTGATTCATGACGCTCTGTACCGATAATCTTCAGACCGCCCAGTTCAGCCACACCATCCCCAAGCTTGATATCGGTACCACGACCGGCCATATTCGTGGCGATGGTCACCGCACCTCTTTCACCGGCATGTGCAACAATCTCCGCTTCCTTCTCATGGAACTTCGCATTCAGAACGGTATGCGGAATCCCCTCTTTTCTCAGACGGTTACTGATTTCTTCAGAGCCTTCGATGGTGATTGTACCAACCAGAACAGGCTGTCCCTTCTGATGGGTCTCAATAATCTCTTCAACAATGGCATTGATTTTCTCTCTGTGGGTACCAAATACCAGATCATCATGATCCACACGGATAACTTTCTTATTCGGCGGGATCTCGATAACATCCAGACCATAGATCTCACGGAACTCTTCCTCTTCTGTCAGGGCAGTACCGGTCATGCCGGCTGTCTTGTTGTATTTATTAAAGAAGTTCTGCAGTGTGATCGTTGCCAGCGTGCGGCTCTCTCTCTTAACTTCTACACCTTCTTTTGCTTCAATCGCCTGATGGAGACCATCTGAATAGCGACGGCCCGGCATAATACGACCTGTAAATTCATCGACGATCAGTACTTCGCCATCCTTAACCACATAGTTCTTATCACGGAACATCAGATAATTGGCGCGAAGAGCCAATGTCATAACATGCTGGATCTCAAGGTTATCAGCATCAGCCAGATTGTTCAGATGAAAATACTCCTCTACCTTCTTGACACCCTGTTCTGTCAGAACAACATGTTTCTCTTTTTCATTGACAATGAAATCACCGGTCTCTTCAACTTCTTCACCCATCATGACTGTCATCTTGTTGATCTCGCCCTTACGCTCACCCTTTGTCATACGTTTGGCCAGATAATCACAAGTGTTGTAAAGTGCCGTTGACTTTCCGCTCTGACCTGAAATAATCAGCGGTGTTCTGGCTTCATCGATCAATACGGAGTCCACCTCATCGATGATCGCATAATTCAATTCACGCTGTACCAGCTGCTTCTCATAAACTGCCATATTGTCACGCAGATAATCAAAGCCAAGTTCATTGTTCGTCGCATAAGTAATATCGCACTGATAAGCCGCACGACGCTCGTCCGGATTCATACTGTTTAAAATGACGCCAACGCTCAATCCAAGAAAACGATGAACTTCACCCATCCACTCTGCATCTCGGTTGGCCAGGTAGTCATTGACTGTAACAATGTGAACACCCTTGCCCTCAAGTGCATTCAAATAGGCCGGCAATGTAGATACCAATGTCTTACCTTCACCAGTCTTCATCTCAGCGATACGACCCTGATGCAGGATCACGCCACCAATCAGCTGGACTCTGTAATGGCGCATGCCAAGTACACGGGTTGCTGCTTCTCTGACAACTGCATAAGCTTCCACAAGGAGATCATCCAATGTCTCTCCTTCAGACAGACGCTTCTTAAACTCATCTGTCTTCGCTCTCAGTTCTTCATCAGACAACTTCTCCATAGCAGGACCCATGGCTTCAATTTTATCAACGATTGGATATACTCTCTTCAGTTCTCTCTCACTGTGTGTACCCATAATCTTGCTGAAAATTCCCATATAGTTCTCTCCTAAAATCACTGAATTGTGCGCCCTCATATATACTGTGTTTCTTCCTGTCCGGCGCACCCGAAACGTGTCTATAACGAATTTATTCTAACACTATATACTGCCATTTGCAAATAAAAAAAGCGTAAAAACTTCCGCATCCCCGATAATAAACCACGTTTGATTCCCGGATAGACACAAAAAAACCTCAAAAGGAGTTGTTCAATACAGGCACGTTCGCACTGCCAGCACCTGTAATTTGAACAACTCCTTTTGAGGCTTTTGCCGATTATATGCAACCGCACACTATTTATTCCCCATAGTATGCTTATACTCAATATTCAACACGGATTTAGTTCTCCGGTTCGATCAGACCGTATGTGTTGCCTTTTCTCTTATAAACAACATTGACTTCATTGGTCTGTGCATTGCGGAATACAAAGAATGAATGTCCGAGCAGTTCCATCTCAACACACGCTTCTTCAGGATCCAATGGCTTGATCGCAAACTTCTTCGTTCTGACGATCTTCACTTCCTCATCACCATCTGTCTCCATCTCAAGATACGCCGGTTGGAAGTTCTTTCTGCTGTTCTGCTGGTTCGCAATTCTTGTCTTGTACTTTCTCAACTGACGGACGATAATCTCTTCCACCAGATCTATGGATACATACATATTATCACTGGACTGTTCTGCACGGATTGTATGTCCTTTCACAGGAACTGTTACTTCAATCTTCTGACGCTGCTTCTCAACGCTTAATGTAACAATAATCTCTGTCTCAGGGGTAAAGTACTTCTCAAGCTTGCCTAACTTGTCGTAAATGGCTTCCTTCAATCCTTCTGTAACTGTGATATTGCGGCCGCTGATGATATAACGCATATAACCATCTCCTTCATCTATATTCCACTGAAATGAATCAGGGTCTTTCTGTCTTACAACTTGTAAAACTATAGCATTATTATACCATATATACCGATTCTTTCAAGTCAATTCATTAAATTTTCAAAAAATAAATGTATTTTTAGACTATTGGACGTATTTTATTTAGAATTTTTTGTGCCATTTTTATTATTATTTGTCAATACAAAAGTCAAGTATTTTCGCGTTTTTTTTCCTCAATTCGACACTTTTTACGTTTTATACAAAACATATATTTGCATAAGTGCTCAAGATATCCACCATTTTTTTATCCACAAACCTGTGGATAAAGTGGATAACTCTGTGTATAACTCAAAAATAGCGCCTTTTCAGTATTTTTGCCTGTGGATAACCTGGTGATAACTTTTCACTTGTCCTCATCCTCTATCGGGCAACTTCGACATGTTTTGGCACAATTATTGTGCAATTCTCACAATTAGACATTTTTAAATTGTTTCACTCCCGAAACAATCAGAATTTCATCGAAAGTTTTCCATAAAACAATTGCTATTTTTCCATCTATTCACATAGCGTTGTCCTTTGTCGAATGATTGTTGAAAAACCGATCAAAGGAAAGAAAAAGAAAAACTGCATGCCCGCAGAATACTCTGCAAACATACAGTTTTTCTTTCGTATATTGATTAGATAATACGTTTTGCACACATTGGTGTTCTGTAGTACAGATCGGAAATGATAATTCCCTTTGATGGTGTACTTGCATGAACAACCTTGCCATTACCGATATAAATAACAACATGGCCGACGCCTTCGCTGTCACCATAGAATACAAGGTCACCAGGCTGAAGATCACTGATGGCTACAGATGTGCCAACAGTTGCCTGAATACTTGCACGTCTCGGAATGGAATAACCGAAATGCAGGTAAACCTGCTGTGTAAATCCTGAACAGTCAACACCATTTGTCAGGCTGTTGCCGCCATAGACATATGGATAACCGACATACTGTACAGCGAAGTCTGCAATCTGCTGGCCCAGTGAAGAGCTGGATGAAGTAGATGAAGCAGTTGTATTGCTTGTTACAGTTGGCTTGGTCGTCGTCAGATAATCACTCTTGATGTAACCTGTCTGACCGTTATAATCAACACGGCTCCAGCCGCTGCTTGTCTTGCCTGTTCGTGTAATGCTGCCGCCTGCTGCAAGTGTACCGATCTTATCCGCATCTGCTGATGCTTTGGCACGGATATTCACACCTGCTGTTGCATAAACGGTTTCTTTCACTTCTTCAATATCACTCTTAGAAGAGGAAGTATTGGATGAAGAAGATGTCTGATTGCTCTCAGTTACCTGAGGCTTTGTTGTTGTCAGATAATCGCTCTTAATGTAACCTGTCTGACCATTGTAATCCACCTTACTCCAGCCATTGCTGTCTGATGTACGTGTAATGCTGTAGCCTGCGATCAGTGTACCGATAACATCCGCATCTGCTGATGCCTTGGCACGGATATTCACACCTGCTGTTGCATAAACAGTTTCTTTCGTTTCCTGCTTTTTCTCAGTTGTCTGCTGTGTACTGTCTGATGCTGCAGCCGGTTTCGTTGTTGTCAGATATTCGCTCTTGATGTAGCCTGTCTGACCATTGTAATCCACCTTGCTCCAGCCGTTGTCGCCAACACCTGTACGTGTAATACTGTAGCTTCCTACCAGTACATCCAGTTTATCTGCATCTGTCGATGCTGCTGAACGGATAGATACGGAATAAGTTGCCCATACCGTTTCATTCACATCTGTATAAGAAGCAGCGGATTCTTTATCCTGCTGAGTTTTCTCTATCTCTGCGGCTTTTGTTTCTGCTGTTTCAGTTTCAGCAGCCTTTGTCTCTGCTTCTGTCTCTTTCTCAGTTTCAGCTTCAGTTTCGGACGCTTCAGTTTCAGCAGCCTTTGTCTCTGCTTCTGTCTCTGCCGTCTCAGATTCCTTCTTCGTCTGCTCTTCATCAACAGAAACAGCCTCTTCGTATTTCACATCCAGAACAACTGAATCTGCCGGAATGTAACCTGTGTTATCACCAACCTTAACCTGTACCCACTGGCCATCGTCTGATGCTCCGAGCACTGTCAGCTCCTGATCCCACAAAACAGTTGTCACAATCTTGGCATCAGCTGAAGGTTCTTCGTACATATACATCTGCTCACTCTGTGACTTTGCAACCAGTTCAGAAACTTTATGTTCTTCTGCATAGGCTTCCGCATCTGTACCTGTGAGCAAATACTTTGCTTCCACATAGCCATCACAATCACCGGATGTAATATGTGCCCATCCGTCTTTGACTTCCTCAATCTCACAGCCCGAGCCGGAATAAAGCTTACCCACAACTTCTGCATCGCCATTCGGTTCTGTATGGATCTTCAGATAATCATCAGCAACAGCGATGCCCTTCTTCGCATACGGAGAACGTTGATCCTGCTCAACAGTTGTAATGATCCTTGCTTCCAGATCCAGACCTCCTACATAGGTACTGTCGGTGCTAACAACAGATATACTCTGATCTGTATTGATCGTAATCGGTGCTGCCATCGCCGGCACTGTACATGCAGAAACAACAAGAGCTGTGGTAATACCTAACACAGCTCTCTTATATCTATGATTCACCATCGGTATACCCCTTTTCTATCTTTTACTTTGTTCCTATCCCATAATTATGTAAATGCAATTACAAGATATTAATAAACAATTGTAAGTTGTTACATTATTGTTACAAAAAGATTATACCAATGATACGCTTTTTTGTCAACCTATCCGTCTGATTTTTCCACCCTGAATCATGATCTTCTGCTGTTTCAGCAGTCGTCCCACAGCACGTTTGAAGGCTGCTTTACTGATTCCGAGCTCACGCTCAATAACTTCCGGACTGGCTTTTTCTGTAAAAGGCAATACACCGTCATAGCTGTCCAGCAGTCTGAGGATCTTCTCTCCGTCCTTGTCCATCTGCACACTGACTGTCTCTGACATCGTCAGTTCCATCTTGCCGTCTTCTCTGACTTTAACAACTCTGGCATGTACCCGATCTCCGACTTTCATACGGCCATGAACACCCTTAGATGGGATCATGCCATGATACGTGCCGTCTACGGCAACAAAAGCACCATAATGTTCATTGATCTGATAAACAATACCCTCAACGTAATCATTTCTCTGATAATCACTGTCTGTTCGCAGATATTCATAAACCTTCATCGTTGCACAGAGACGGCGGCTCTTATCTATATAAAGTGCCACCAGGCAGCTCTGACCGCTCTCCGGACGCCATGTCTGCTCTTTAAAAGGCAGAAAAAGATCCTTTTCCAATCCCCAGTCCAGGAATGCACCAATCTTGCCCACCTCTTTGACTTCCAGTATCGCTGTTTCTCCCAGTTTCAGCTTTGGCTCCAATGTTGTGGCCACCAGTCTGTCCTGAGAATCACGATAAATAAATACTTCAATCTCATCACCGATCTGGCTGCCTTCCGGCACATATTTGGACGGTAATAAGACAGCCTGCTCTTCGCCTTCACAGCCAAGATATACACCAAATGTTTTCACACGCTTGATTGTTAAAACCTGTTTCTTTCCTAATTCGATCATTTTTTCCTCCCCTATCTATCTTTTGAACTCAACAACCGCGTAGGCCTGACCTTCTGCATCTCCAAGCAGAATCTTGATGATTTGATCATCCTTATATATAAAAGGATACAACTGGTCATGCAATACTGCCGCTTTCTTATATTCTACACGTACCTGGCGAATATGAAAATCCTCCGGTACAAATTCCAATGCCGTTCTTATATACTGTGCATTATTCATGTGCTGATTCGTGTCAATAAACGCTTTTGGAACACTGATCGGTTCCAGCCTTTCCTTTTCTTCTCTGAAAGCAATCTTACGCGGTGCATACGACATGTCCGCTTTCTCTTCCATAGGATAATGTGCCGCAATCTCCGGTGCGATTCTTACAACGTGTCCGTTTTCCATATCCACAAGTATCCACTGCGAATTGGCAACAGCGAGACGTCTGCCGTTCTCGTCCTGAAGCATAAAGTTTCTGTAACCGAAAGCTGCATCGAATTTGTATGGCCATGTGCTGACACTGACTTTGCATCCCATCTCCGGATATGTGTCCACATCAATCTGCCATGAAGCCAGCAGCCAGGCCAGATGATGCTCATTCATGTAGGTAAGCCCCATGCCAAGCACTTCCGACTGGAAAACGCTGCAATCCTGAAAGTATTCGGCAATCTGAGCAATATCTGCAAAACCTTTCATGGAAATCTCACTATAAGTAACTCTTCGATCATGTGTATACATCCTCCGTCTCCTCTCTCTGCCTGTCACAGGATAAAAAAAACAGACATCTTGCCTCAGCAAGATGTCTGACCTAATAGCTGGGCTAGAAGGACTCGAACCTTCAAATGCAGGAGTCAGAATCCTGTGCCTTGCCAATTTGGCGATAGCCCAATGTCTCTTGACAAAAAGAATTATATAACAGGAAATCAAAAACGTCAAGCACTTTTTTTAAATTTTTTAAACTTTTTTATTTATATCTACAAAATACCAAATTCCACCGTCTGCCGAGAGAGGCGGCAGATATTCCATCCAGATAAAATCTCCGCATCATAAGGACATCAAAGAGCCCCATTCATAGCAGGGGCTCTTTGATGTTTTTCTATATACTAAAGACAGTTTGCAATGATGTCCGTATGATCAGTATTCCACTTCCTGAAGGAACAATCCCTGTGCCGCCGCAGTTGCTCCGGCTTTTGTTCTGTCCCTGCTCTCTAAAATAGCTGTCATTTCTTCCGGCCGGCGCTCTCCTTTTCCGACTTCAATTAGGGTGCCCACAATGATTCTTACCATATTATATAAGAAACCATTGCCATAAACTGTAATCTGCAGTTCTCTCGTATCAGCATAAATATCAATATCATAAATCTCACGAACAGTGGATTTGTTTGTACGCTTGTTAGAACAGAAAGCTTTGAAATCATGTTCTCCAACAAGAAGGGCTGCCGCCTTTTTCATTGCAGTCACATCCAGCTTATCGAAACAGTACCAGGTATACTTTCTGTCAAAAACACAGGGAACATCGCCAATAGCAATACGATAGAGATATTTCTTAGCTTTGGCATTGTACCTGCTGTGGAAACGTTCCGGCACATCGTCCACACGATTGACCGCAATATCCCCGGGAAGATATCGATTCAGATAATACTTCATCTCCCAGCATTTCATATTGCTGTTGGTATGGAAATTCGCCACCTGCTCATAAGCATGGACGCCGGCATCTGTTCTTCCTGCTCCGATCAATTCTACCTGTTCTCCTGTCATCTTGCTGAGAACATCTTCCAGTTTTCCCTGGATGCTCACGCCATGACCTTTGCCAAGGCGCTGCCATCCATCATATCTGCTGCCATCATATTCAATCAGCAGCCGTATATTTCTCTCCATATGCTATCCTTTCACATCTCACAAGGTGCGGATGCCCCGGTGTACCGATATCTGTCAATGTCGGCACCTCCCTCAGGCAATTTTCACCTGCATAGCGACAGCGGCCGTAAAACGGACATCCGCCGTCTCCATCCACTGTTTCCGGTAATATTTCATTCACTGTGACGCTATCTGTCGTTTCTTTCTCTTCATCTGTCAGAATACTGTCAAACAGCATTCTTGTATACGGATGACATGGATGATCATAAAGTTCATCCACATCTGCCATCTCCACAATTCTTCCAAGATACATCACGATCACTCTGTGACACATATGATGCACAACATTCAAATCGTGGGAAATAAACATATACGTCAGATTCTTCTCATCATGCAACTTCAGAAGCAACCTGAGAATCTGTGACTGAACCGTAACATCAAGGGCGGATACCGGCTCATCAGCGATGATCAATTTTTCCCCGCGCATCAGCGACAGGCCGATACTGATTCTCTGTCTCTGACCGCCTGAAAGCTCCCTGGCATAACGATTCGCAAAAGATGGATCCAGGCCGATCTCTGTCAGCATCTGATTCACCAACTCTTTACGCTGTTTCTTATCCTTAATGCCTTTCAGCTTCAGTGGTTCCTCAAGGATCCAACCAATCTTCCTGGCAGGATTCAGGGAACTAAAAGGATCCTGAAAGACCATCTGCGGTTTCAGATGATCCATCTCAAGCTTACCGTCATACTCTCTATTCAGTCCGACAATGGTCTTCGCCAATGTGGACTTACCACAGCCGCTTTCACCTACAACGCCGAGAATCTCACCCTCATAAAGATCAAAACTCATACCATGGATAATATGCTTGCGTTTATCCTTACTTGAAAACAGCTTCTTATTCTCTTTATAATAAACATTCAAATCCTGAACTTCCAGCAGCTTCTTTGTATTCTGGGATTTCCGTACCTGATCCGGCATAGACGCTACAAGCCTGCGGGTATACTCATGCTTTGGATGCTTCAGTACCTCTTTGGCATCCCCGCGCTCTACGATCACCCCTTTGTACATGACAACCACCTTCTGACAGACTTCCTTGATGACGTTTAAGTCATGGGAAATAAACAGAATAGAACTGCCCATATCTCTGTGGATTTTCTTCAACAGATTCAGAATCTGAGCCTGTACAGTTACGTCAAGGGCCGTCGTCGGTTCATCCGCAATGATCAGATCCGGATGGTTGATAATCGCCATGGCAATCATCACACGCTGACGCATACCGCCGGAAATTTCATGAGGATACTGATCCACCAGTAATTCCGGATTTCTGAGGCCGACACTGGCCAGTGCTTCGATCACACGTCCGCGAATCTCTTCTTTATCTAAATCTGTATGCAGTTTCAGGCTTTCTCCCACCTGAGTACCAATCTTCATGACCGGATTCAGAGATGTCATCGGTTCCTGAAAGATCATCGACATATTCTTGCCCTGGATCTTGCGGCGCTCCTCACGGCTCATGCCCAAAAGTTCCTGACCATTCAGCTGAATGGAGCCCTCAGATACCTGCGCTTCTTCACTAAGCAGTCCCATCACTGCAAGAGATGTCATGGACTTACCGGAACCGGATTCACCAACGATTCCGACGATTTCTCCTTTTCCCACCTCAAGATTGACATGATCCACAACTGTGTGTATGCCACTCTTTGTTGGAAAACCAATGGTCAAATTCTCGATTTTTAATAATTCCTTATCCATAGGTTCCTCCTAATCGCTGATGGCCCTCAGCCCTTCACTGATCTGACTGAAGCCGAGAATAATAAGAACAATGACAACACCCGGCCAAATGGCATACCACGGTGCTGTAAATATATAGGCCTGTGCCTCCGAAAGCATACGTCCGAGACTTGGATCCGGCGGCTGAACACCCAGTCCGAGATAACTCATACTTGCCTCCGCCAGAACAGCATTGTTAAAACCGATCGCCGCTGCTGTCAGCATGCTTACAACGGTATTCGGCAAAATATGTACAAATATAATTCTCAGACTGCCCGCTCCCATCACCTGGGCACTGCGGACAAATTCCTGGGACTTGTATCGTATCACTTCGCTTCGCACAATTCGCGCAAAACTCGGGATAAACATCACACCCAAGGCCACGATGATCTTGTACTTGCCGGTTCCGATAAAACTGATAAAGATCAAAACAAGCAGGACGCTCGGGAATGATAATAAAACATCATTGATTCGCATAACAATCTCATCCAGAAGACCCCCGTAAAATCCGGTGAGTGCACCGATGATAACGCCAAAAAAACATCCAATGACAACTGTGGACAATGCCACAAAAAATGTCGTGCCGCAGCCATTCATGACACGGCTGAAAACATCTCTTCCGAAGTTATCTGTTCCCATAATATGCATCAGGCTTGGTGCCTGATTCCTGGCCATGCTGTTCATGCCTGTAATATCATACGGCGTCCAGAACTGGCCGATAATCGTTATGACGAGGATAATGCCTGTCAGGATCAGACCGAAAATCAGACTGTAATTATGTTTCTTCATCTTCTACTCTCCTACGCTGTCCGTACTCTCGGGTCTGCCAGCTGGTATAAAATATCCACAAGAAAATTGATGATCACAACAATGGATGTAATATATAATACCGCTGCCTGAACAACCGGATAATCACGGGTTGATATCGATGTGATCATCAGACGACCCATACCCGGAATGCTGAAAACCTGCTCAATGACAAGACTTCCGGCAAGAATTTCTGCTACAACCATCGCTACAAATGTAATAACAGGTATCAACGCATTACGAAGAACATGGCCATATAAAACCTGATTGACGGAATTGCCTTTGCTGTAAGCCGTTCTGACATAATCTTTCTTCATTTCGCTTAATACGGAATTTCGAAGATACTTCACAACCATCGCAATCTTTGGAAGCGCTACCGCAACAGCCGGAAGGATCAGGTACTCGATGCATCCTTTCAGGTCCTCCTGCATACTGACATAACCTCCTGGCTGAAACACCTTAAGCACCAGACCAAAAATAACCGTCAGGATAATTCCCAGAAAGAAAGACGGAATCGCCATTGTGATCTGCGTCACCTGATTGATCACTACATCCAGCCATTTGCCGGCATAGCGTGCTGACAGCATGCCCAGAGGCAGTGATACAACAATGATAATGATAAACGACATCACAGCCAGCAGAATTGTGACCGGCAGTCGGGACTGCAGAAGCTGTGTCACTGTCATTGTATCGTATTTGTATGATTGACCAAAATCGCCATGTAATGCCTTACCAAGCCAATGCACATAGCGGGTCAAAACAGGCTGATCCAACTCATACTCTGCTCTGACCCTTGCAATAGCTTCGGGAGATGCATCCACTCCCAGTTTGGAAACGGCGGCATCTCCCGGTATGACACTAAAAGCGGTAAAGGTCAGAAGTGAAATAAATAACAATGTTATAATGAGAGTAATGATTTTTTTTATAAAATATTTCATTATGACCTCCGCGACAGGTTCCGCTTATAGAAACCTGATCGATGTGCTCTATTTAATTTCTATTGATGATTCAGATTACTGAACCGGTTTGACAAGTGAAAGGTCAATTGCGGAAACCGGATAGCTCTGGTAACCTGTATACTTGTTGCTGACTGCAATAAAGTCAGCCGGATCTTCGATAAATACAGATGCTGCCTGATCTGTAAGAATCTGCTGAAGTTCACCATACAGCTGATGCTTCTCATCATGATCAATAGTTGCCAGTGCTTTGCCGTATGCTTCATCATATGATGCATCGCTGAAGTTTGTAAAGTCATTGCTGGAATCAGTGTAATATCTCTTATACCATGTAGCCGGAGAAAGAGAGCTGATGTCAAAGCCGATGACTGTAGACTGATAATCTCTGCCCTGGTAAACATCTGATAACCATGAACTCCATTCAACCTGGTTGATAGTTACATTCACGCCTACAGCTGCCAGCTGTTCTGCAATGATCTCTGCAGTCTGAACATGCTGTGTATAACTGCTAGGTACAGTGATCTCAAGATCAAAACCATCTGCATAACCTGCTTCAGCAAGGAGTTCTTTGGCTTTATCTACATCATATGTATAAGTGCCTTCTGTATCTGCATTGTACCATGCTGTGATAGTCGGATAACCATGTGTCTGGATAATCTTGCTCTTTCCGCCGAACAGGAATTCATTGATGGCATCTCTGTCAACTGCATAGTTCAGTGCCTGTCTGACACGAACATCCTTCAGTGGCTCATAAGCGTTATTCAGGAAAAGACCGTGAACCAGCATCATTGTAGACTCTACGATATTGTAATTCTCAGTTCCAAGTGCCGCTACCTGATCATTTGTCAGATACTGAAGCATATCAATGGTACCGCCCTGAAGTTCCACAAAAGCGGACTGAGCATCTGCAATGAATTTGAACTTGGCATGCTGGATGCAGTCAAGTTCTTTGTTCCAGTAACCATCATATCTCTCCATCTCAAGATACTGACCTTCTGCAAAGTTCGTGATCTTGAAAGGACCTGTACCGATTGGATTGGTTGCCTGATTCGCATCGTTAGCCTGTTCAAGGATTGCAACAGACAGGTTGTAGATAAACTCTGAATTTGCTTCTGACAATGTCAGTTCAATGGTCTTGTCATCCACAATATTGATCGCTGAAATAGCAGAAAGTGCGGAAGACTCGCCGTCCATTTCCGCACTTCTCTCTAATGAATATTTAATATCTTCGACTGTTACAGGGTTGCCATCCTGGAAAGTAATTCCATCTCGTAATGTGAAAGTATATGTCTTTGCATCATCAGAGATTGTGTAATCACTTGCCACTGCCGGAGTGACATCACCATCTGTAGTAGGTTTTACCAAACCTTCAAAAACGTTAAATAAGACACTGCGAGTTCCTGCATCCGAATCTTCGTGCGGGTCAAGACTGCTGATTTCCTGTGACAGACCTACTGTGAAACAGGAAGTATCTGAATTGGCTGCGTCAGACTGTGTGCCATCTGCTGCTGATTCAGTTGTCTTTTCTGAAGAACTATTACCAGTTTCAGAAGACTCTGTACTCTTATTGCTTCCGCATGCGCAGAATGCAACAGATACCAAAAGCACCATTACACTTAAAAGAATCTTTGTGACAGATTTCTTTTTCATAATCGTTTAAACCTCTTTTTTCTGTAATATTTCTCCCATTATTAAATTGTCTATCACATTATACCATTTCAGATATAAAAAGCAAGTATTTTTTATTGAAATTGACAGTTATTCAACCGATTTCAAAGATTCAACCATGTCTATTTTTTTCAGTCGGTAGTACATCAGCCAGTTGACAAAAATCGAGAAGCCGAATGTAATAATAATCGCATAAATATAGCTCGAAAAGTCCGCACGACGGATAAACATGAGCACCTCTGTCTCGACGGAAGTAATAATATACGCATGCAGATACTTGCCGAATACCGCCCCCACAAGAGCACCAATAATCGTCAGCAGTATATTCTCTCTGTATACATATTCTGCCACTTCCAGATCATAAAATCCAAGCACTTTAATCGTTGCCAGTTCCCTGCGTCGTTCTGTAATATTGATATTATTCAGATTGTACAATACGATAAATGCCAGCATACCGGCGGCAGTCATCAGAATCAGCGTCACAATGTTCAGACTGTTCAGCACTTCCTCAAACTTGCTTCGGACATAATCAGTGGTGGATGTTCCTGATACTGCATTCAATGCCAGCAATTTTGCTGAATAGGATTCGGAATTTTCACTGGTCAGTCCCGGAATGAAAGCTTCTATCTTATTCCATTTCGGCGTCTCACCGAATGTTGTCTCATATAATGCCGGTGACATATACACATAACTCATGAGATAATTCTCCGCAATATGTCCCACCGTAACTTCCTTATCCACATCATTGTCTGTAACAGTAATCTTATCTCCCGTACTCACCTTGAGAAGATTGGCCAGCTTCTCCGTGATAATCACCGTTTCATCATCCATCGCATATGGCGTCCCTGTTTTTCTGTCCTGAAGCACCACAAAATCTTTGTAAACTTCTGTATCCTCAGGCACCGTCAGATAAGCTGTATACGAAGTCTCTCCATTGCCCTTGACACTCATACTCATGGAACGCAGTCTGGTATACTGATCCGCCTTTAGATCATTGTTATGACTTAAGAAATCATACAATTCATCCATATCCGCCTCATCCGCATTGTCATCCAGTGTCAGTGTCATGTCATAGTGGAACAGCTCATCATACTGTCTGTGTGCAACCCCGCTGATGGAGTCTGTCAGTCCAAAAGCAAAGACCACAAGAGCTGTACAGCCACCGATGCCAAATATAGTCATAAAGAAACGTTTCTTGTAACGGAAAAGATTTCTCACGGCAACCTTGGACGTGAATTTCATATGATGCCAGATAAATCCCACATGTTCCAACAAAATCTTTCGCCCTGCTGCCGGTGCTGAAGGGCGCATCAATTCCGCCGGTGATGCCACCAGTTCTCTGTAACAGGACGCCAGCGCCGCACCAGTCACGCAAATAACAGCTGCACCGGATGCCATGATAGAATAATAAGCATTCAGCGGTGTCAGTACCACAAACAAATTCGGATAGAGTACACGGTAAGCAGCAATGATAACCCATGGCAGCAATTTCTGCCCCAAAACCAATCCGATCAGGCTTCCGATGAGACTGGCCGATAAAGCATAAAAAACATATTTTCTGGCAATGGCCCAATTGCTGTACCCCAAAGCTTTTAGTGTACCGATTTCTGTTCTCTGTGACTCAACCATTCGTGTCATAGTTGTCAGACTCACAAGCGCCGCTACCAGGAAGAAAATCAACGGAAAAATCTTGCCGATAGCACCGATTCTCTCTGCATTCTGCTCATATTCCACATACGCCTGTGTCGAATTTCTGTCCAGAACATACCATTCCGGATAGTCTACATCTGCCAGCTGATCCTCTGCATCCTGAATTTCTTTCTCCGCGTCAGCAATCTTCTCCTGTGCTTCCTTTTTGCCGGACGCATACTTCTCTTTGGCATCTGCAAGTTCCGACTTTGCATCCGTAAGCTTCTGCTCTGCTTCTGCAAACTGTGCTTCTGCCGAAGCCATCTGAGACTTCAGTTCAGCCTTACCCTTATCAATCTCTGCCTGTCCGCTTTGCAGCTGCGCTTTCGCCTGATCCAGGGCAGCCTTACCGCTGTCTAATTCCTGTTGTTTGCTCTCCAGCTGCTGCCTGCCTGATTCCAACTGACTGCTGCCCGCATCCAGTTGTATCTTAGCCTCTGTCAATTGATTAAAAGTCTCATCCAGCTTGGCCTGCTGACTGTTCAATTCTTTCTGCTGTTCGTTCAATTCTTCCTTCCCGGATGCAATCTGGCTTAATCCTTCCTCTATCTGGTCAAGTCCGCCATCTACCTGGGAAATACCTTCTGCCAGCGCATTCTTCTGCGCATCCAGCTGGATTAACTGCTCCTGAACAGCTGTAATCTGGGCATCCAGCTGTGCGATCAGAGCTTCATCCGGTTCCTCCTGGGACGCAGCCTCATTCCGCTGTTCTTCCAACGCCTCCTCCTGGGCTTCAAGCTGGGCGATGCCCTGTTCCAGCTCTGTCTGCTGTGCCGTCAAATTCTTCTTCTGTTCCTGCAGCGAAGCCTTCTGTTCATTTAATGCTGCTTCCTGACTTTGCAGTGTTTCCGACGCTTCCGTCAGCTTGGCCTGACCAGCCGTAAGCTGTTCCTGACCGGCATTGGCTGCCTGCAATCCTGCTTCGTACTGCTGCTTCTTCTCCGCCAATGTCTGTGAAGAATCCTCCAATTGCTGTCTGGCTGCCGTGATCTGTGTCTGCCCGTCCTGAAGCTTCTGCTCATTAGACGTGATTTCAGCCTGACCATCCTGAAGTTCCTGCTCCCCCGAAGAAAGCTTCGCCTTTGCAGCGGCAATCTGATCTTCATAGACAGCTCTATTGTCATCCAGTTCCTTCTGTCCGTCACTGATCTGCTGTTCTCCATCCTGAATCTGTGCCCAGGCATCATCAAGCTCTGATTCCGCTTCTGCTTTGGCATCTGCCAGTTTGTCACGGGCATCATCTATCTCTGTATTGGCATCATCCATAATCCCGTTATATCTGGCTGCCTCACGCTCACTGCTGATGGCTTCCAGCTTTGCCTTCACCTTGTCAACCACGGCTTCATAATCATCTGAATAGGCCTGTTTTGCAACCGCACCATCCACCGTAATGTAAACTGCGCTATAGATATCACTCTTAAAAACCTCCGGTGACAGGAAAACAAAAGCATCCGTCTGACCTGTTCCGACTGATGTTGTATCTCTGGTCGTTGTAAAATACTCCGGGCTTGCCGCCACACCCACGATTGTAAATGTCGATTCCGTCAATGTGTCTGACAATTTTTCACCTTTGCCCGGAGGCACAACCGTGATCTGATCGCCGATATGATATCCGTCCTTCTCAATCAGAAGATGGTCCACAACGCACTCATTGGCATTCTCAATATCTCTTCCTTCTGTTATCTCCAGTTTATTCACTGAAACCGGTTCAGACAAAAAGCGTAATGTCCATTTCTCATTGCCATTCATCACAAAAGCATCATAGCTATGTGCGCCATCCACTTCCTTTACGCCATCCACTTCTGCAATTGCCGTCAGATCCTCCCCAGTCAGTCCCAATGTGGACAGTACCCGAAGATCCATATAATCAGCCTCATCCAGATAGTGATCCAGTGTCAATTTCATATCCGGGCAGGTGGCCCTGATACCTGCCAGAAAAGCAACACCCAATGCTACAATCAGAAGAATGGACACATATCTATTGAGTGTATACTTTATCTCTCTGAAAAAATCTTTGTTTATTGCATTTCTCATAGATGATCTCCTACCATTCAATAGTCTCTACCGGACGCGGATCCGGATTCACCGTCATCTCACTGACTCTTCCGTTCTTAATCTGGATCACCCTGTCCGCCATCGGCGCAATGGCCAGGTTATGGGTAATAACGATCACCGTCATACCATGCTTATGACAGGTATCCTGCAGCAATTTCAAAATTGCCTTACCGGTCTGATAATCCAAGGCACCGGTGGGTTCATCACATAAGAGCAGCTTCGGATTCTTGGCAAGAGCACGTGCGATCGCTACCCTTTGCTGTTCACCCCCTGAGAGCTGTGAGGGGAAATTATACATACGGTCTTCCAGGCCCACATCCTTCAGGACCTCTTTCGCATCCATGGGATGCTTGCTGATCTGCAATGCCAGTTCCACATTCTCCAGGGCGTTCAGATTCTGGATCAGGTTATAAAACTGAAAAACAAAACCAATGTCATCCCGGCGGTACTTTGTCAGCTGTCTGCTGTTATAAAGGCTGATATCCCTTCCGTCCACAATGACCTTGCCTGATGTCACGCGGTCCATACCGCCCAGCATATTAAGTACCGTCGTTTTACCGGCACCGCTCGGTCCCACGATCACTGCAAATTCGCCTTTATGTATCTCTATATCAACGCCATCCACGGCATGAATCATCACTTCACCCATTTTGTAAGTCTTCTTCACATTCTCCATGACTACAAATTCCGACATTTTTTCTCCTCCTGTTCAGGTATATCTCTTATCTTTCATTATAACAAAAATATATCCTGAATTCAGTGAAGATTTTATAAACTTTTCATAGCATTGCTTTTAAAAAATATAAAAGTTATAATACTTATTGAAGAAAATTTTTTACGGAGGTTTATTTATGGCTGAACAGACAACACATACTCTTCCTTTGCGTGAGGAAGTCCCTGCCAAGGATAAATGGCACATAGAAGATATTTTTTCCAACGATGACGCATTTACATCTGCACTTGAAGCATGTCGGACACATATCGACGCACTGGCTGCCTTCAAAGATCATCTTGGTGATTCGGCTGAAACGCTCTGCACTTATCTGACGGAAAAGGAGAAAGTACTGGTGGAACTTGACAGTCTCTACTGCTATGCAGGACACCGTTCCGATGAGGACACATCCAATCCGCATTATCAGGACCTTCGCGGTCAGGTCGATTTTACAGGCAACCATTTTTATGAGACAACCGCTTTCGAGGATCCTGAACTGCTTTCCCTTCCGGAAGATTTTATACCGGAAGCCTTAAAGAACTACTCTGAGCTGATACCTTTTACCCATTATCTTGAAAACACACTGCGTATGAAATCCCATACGCTTTCAAAAGAGGAAGAGGCCCTCATGTCCCTGACTATGGACCTGGACAGCACCCCGCAGTCCATTTTTTATATGTTCAACAATGCGGATATCCGATTTGAAAGTATCACAGATCGTCAGGGCAATGAAATCGGCATCTCCCACGGACGTTTTGTTCCTCTCCTTGAAAGTTCTGACAGGGATCTTCGCCGCAAAGTTTTCCAGTCCTACTACCGTTCCTTTGACCAGTATAAAAACACCGTGGCTGCCATTTTTGCTGCCAATCTGAAAAAAGAACTGTTCTATACAAAAGCCAGACATTATGCCTCCTCCATGGAAGCCCATCTGTCTCAGAACAATATTCCGACAGCTGTTTATGACCAGCTGATCGAAGCGGTTCATGATGCCCTTCCTGAAATGTACCGCTATGTCCGTCTTCGCCGCAAAATGCTTGGCGTAGAGGAACTGCATATGTATGATGTCTATACGCCTCTTGTATCCGGTGAACATGCATCCATTCCTTTTGACGAAGCCATGGAGATTGTCAGCCGCGGACTGGCACCCCTTGGTGAATCTTACATTCAACTGCTGAATGAAGGCATGCACGGCGGCTGGATTGACCGCTATGAGAACAAAGGCAAACGCACCGGTGCTTATTCCGGCGGTGATTATGCCCACCATCCTTTTGTCCTGATGAATTACCAAGGCACATTGGACAATGTCTTTACGTTGGCTCATGAGATGGGACATTCTCTTCATTCATGGTATGCCAATCACACTCACCACTATGTGGATGCCAGCTACAGCATTTTTGTCGCTGAAATTGCCTCCACCTGCAATGAAGCACTGCTCATGCATGATCTGCTTGAAAGATGCAGTGATCCTCACGAAAAGCTCTGGCTTTTGAATCATTACCTTGATATGTTCAAAGGTACGCTGTTCCGCCAGACCATGTTTGCGGAATTTGAAAAAATTACCCATGAAAAGACCGCAGCAGGTGAAACATTAAATGCCCAGTCCCTGTGTCAGATTTATGGAGATCTGAACACCCTTTATTTCGGGCCTGATATGGTAAACGATCCCGAGATTTCACTGGAATGGGCCAGAATTCCTCATTTTTATATGCCTTTCTATGTCTATCAGTATGCCACTGGTTTTTCCGCAGCCATTGCCCTCAGTCACCGCATTCTGACAGACGGTGCACCAGCAGTCAGAGATTATATTGATTTCTTAAAAGCCGGCGGTTCCGACTATCCGATCAATGTCCTGAAAAAAGCCGGCGTAGATATGACCACCAAAGCACCTGTTGCCAGCGCCCTCTCTGTTTTCTCATCCGTGCTGGATGAAACAGAGGCTGTCATCACATCTCTCGGTCTTTAAATACGCGGCTTTGCAGGCTCAAGCACTGTGAATATGAAAAATCCCCCGGACGATCTGAAATTACTTTCAGACCACCAGGGGATTTTTCGCGAAGTGGATTAAACTAAATAAATAGGATTAAGCTTTTTCAACGATGAGCGCCTGACCCTGGCCACCGCCAATACACAGTGTGGCAAGGCCTTTCTTTGCGTCCTCTCTCTTCTGCATTTCGTATAATAATGTAACAAGGATTCTGGCACCGGATGCACCAATCGGATGTCCGAGGGCAATGGCACCACCATTGACATTCACTTTGTTCATATCAAATTTCAATTCCTGAGCAACTGCCAGAGACTGGGCTGCAAATGCTTCATTTGCTTCGATCAGATCAATATCATCGATGGTAAGATCTGCTTTTGTCATAGCTTTCTTAACAGCAGGCACCGGACCAACACCCATGATAGATGGATCGACACCGCCTGTTGCATAGGAAACGATGGTTGCCATTGGTTTCAGGCCAAGTTCTTCTGCTTTTTCCTGGCTCATCACAACAAATGCTGCAGCACTGTCGTTGATACCGGAAGCATTCGCTGCTGTAACTGTACCGCCGTCTTTTTTGAAGGCCGGTTTTAATTTTGCAACTTTTTCAAGTGTTGTGCCAAATTTAGGATATTCATCTGTATCAAAAACTGTATCACCTTTCTTACCGTGAATCACAACAGGAACAATTTCATCTTTGAACTTGCCGCCCTTAACAGCTGCTTCTGCTTTGCTCTGAGAAGCCACTGCAAATTCATCCTGCATTTCTCTTGTGATACCATATTTCTCTGCAACATTTTCAGCAGTGATACCCATATGATACTGATTGAAAGCATCCCACAATCCATCATTGACCATAACATCAACGATCTTGTTATTGTTCATCCTTGCACCCCAACGTGCCGTTGGAATGGCATATGGCGCTGCACTCATGTTTTCTGTACCGCCGCAGACAACGATTTCAGATTCGCCTGCAAGGATCTGGTTGGCTGCCATGGCCACACTCTTCAGACCTGAACCGCACACGATATTGATTGTCACAGCTGTTGTCTCGATTGGAAGCCCCGCCTTTAAAGTTACCTGACGGGCAACATTCTGTCCGAGACCAGCCTGCAATACATTACCAAAAATAACTTCATCCACCTGTTCCGGTTTGATGCCTGCCCTTGAAACAGCTTCTTTTACAACAAGTGCGCCAAGCTCTGCTGCAGGAACATCCTTTAAAGTACCCCCAAATGCACCGATTGCTGTTCTGCAAGCGCTGACAATAACTACTTTTTTCATAATTCCTTTTTCCTTTCTCACCCCATAAAGTTCTTGTTTTTTGTTTCTGCCTATATTAATAGCAAATCCCGTGCCAATTCATATTCAAAGACGAATCCGCCTGATTTCAGGCCTTTTTGACATAATTTTGCCTTTTTGATCCTTTTTCTGGATGAATATTCACATACGGAACCGCACGGCCTGCATGATGCGCACACATGTGTTGCCCAATTGTCACACATGTGTTGCATTTCTGTCACACCTGATGTATCATAAAATCAGTAAAACTGTCACATGTTCATGAACTTTCTTTTGCATTTTGAATGGAAACTAAGGAGATTTATTATGAATTTTACACCTTTATGGACAGCTGCCCTTAATGCCTTTTCCAATTTTATCATTGTAGATGAACATTGCCGCATTGCCTACATGAATAAACCCTACACAGAAATTTTGAATGTACAGTTAGAGGACGTCATTGGCAAACCGATCAAAAGTGTGATTCCGACCACGAAACTTCCGGAAGTAATGGCCTCGGGAAAAGCACATATCGGTGCCTTAATGACTCTTTATGATCACAAAACTGGCAAAGATATCAGTTTTGTCTGCAACCGTATCCCTTTGATCGAAGATGGGGAAGTCATTGGCGGTGTTGCCATCTCCACATTTAACGAAGTTGGGGAGATCTACAATCTCTACTCAGAAGTTGAAAAAATGCAGCAGCAGAATGAGCTGTATCAGCAGACGATTGAACAGCTGCGCAAACAGACCAATCCACTGGATTATATCATCGGTACTTCGCAGGCTATCCAGCAGATCAAGTCCACCATTGCCATCTTCGCCAATTCCGGATTATCCATTCTTCTTACCGGAGAAACCGGAGTTGGAAAGGAAGTATTCGCCAACGCACTGCATCAGCTCAGCAGCCGGAGCACCAGTAACTTTGTCAAGATCAACTGTGCGGCTATTCCAAAGGATCTTCTTGAATCCGAGCTTTTCGGCTACGAAGGCGGCGCTTTTACCGGTGCCAAAAAGGGCGGCAAAATCGGCAAATTCGAACTAGCTGACGGCGGCACACTGCTGTTAGATGAAATCGGTGAGATGCCGCTTCCGCTGCAGTCAAAGCTTTTACGTGTACTTCAGGAAAAGGAAGTCGAGCGCATCGGCGGTGTCACCCCCATCAAAGTGGATGTCCGCCTCATCTGCAGCACGAATCAGAATCTGACGCAGCTGATTCAGGACGGACGTTTCCGTGCCGATCTTTATTATCGCATTAATACCATTGAACTGGCTATCCCGCCCCTCCGTGACCGTCTCGATGACATTCCCGACCTCTGTAATTTTTTTGTTCAGAAGTTCAATCGTGAAAACGGCAGCTATACACAAGGCGTCGAACAGGAAGTGCTGGCTCTGATGCAGCAATACACCTGGCCGGGCAATGTCCGTGAACTGGAACATGTCATTGAACGCCTGTGCTTTTTAAATCCTCACAGTACCATCGGCATTGCCTCCTGTGATTTTCTGATGAACAAGCTGTCCGGTGACCATGCATTATCACGGCCTGCCGCCGCGTTTTCTTCCCTTCAGGAACAGCGCAGCAACGCAGAAATCGATCTGATCCGCCAGACCCTTCGCCAAACAGACGGCAATAAGGCAAAAGCAGCCAGAATTCTCAGTATTGATCGCACTGTACTTTACCGTAAACTTAAGAAATATCATATTGATTAACCCCAAAAACGGGGGAAGGCCTTATCTTACGATAAGGCCTTATTAGGGAAATAGAATGTATTTACAATAACCTCAAAACATACAAAATGTCTCAAAGCTAAAGCCAATTTGAATATACAGTCTACGGACTGTATGCTTAAATCGCATCTGCACCGCGTTCGCCGGTACGGATACGAACAACATCTTCGATGTTGTAAATGAAAATCTTACCATCACCATAATTGCCGGTGCTGATCTCTTTGACAACTCTGTCCACAATCTTCTCTGCTGCCTCATCTTTAACAACAGTTTCGACTTTTACCTTTGGCAGAAGGTTGACATTATACGTTGTACCTCTGTACATACGTGTATAACCTTTCTGATTACCATAACCCATAATGTTTGTGATCATCAGGCCGCTGGCTTCGCAGTCATCCAGAATATTTTTCAAACTTTCCAGTTTTTCCGGTTTGATAATAATCTCTAATTTCTTCATCACATAACCTCCTCATTCATCCAATCAGGCAGCTATTTGGCGCCTGCACTTTACACAGCTAAAGTGTGATGGTAATAAAAAAACGGTGCTCCTCTAAAAAGGAACACCGTTGTTCTCAAATATGTCTCTATTATACCCCTGAAATATGAAATGTCAATCATTTTTTTCCAAATTCCAGAAATTTTTAATAATAGTACAATCCTGTATGGTCCAAAACCGTATAATTATTTATTGCTGAGATATTCATCAATACCTTTCGCTGCTGCCTTGCCGGCACCCATCGCCAGGATAACCGTTGCAGCACCTGTTACAGCATCACCGCCGGCATAAACACCTTCCTTGGTTGTTGCGCCGTTATTCTCATCTGCGATGATACACTGCCATTTATTCACATCCAGACCCTTTGTCGTAGAAGAAATCAGAGGGTTTGGTGATGTACCAAGGGCCATGATAACTGTATCTACATCCAGGTCATACTCTGAACCAGGCACTTCTACAGGTCTTCTTCTGCCGGATTCATCCGGTTCACCAAGTTCCATCTTGATGACACGAAGGCCCTTCACCCAGCCATTCTCATCCACAAGGATTTCCTTCGGGTTGCGAAGCAGATGGAACTGGATTCCCTCTTCCTTTGCATGATGCACTTCTTCCACACGGGCAGGAAGCTCTTTCTCACTTCTTCTATAGACAATATAAGTCTCTGCGCCGAGACGAAGAGCTGTTCTGGCTGCATCCATAGCAACGTTACCACCGCCGATAACAGCAACTTTCTTGCCCTGATGGATCGGTGTATCATAATCATCTCTGAAGGCTTTCATCAGGTTGTTTCGTGTCAGGAACTCATTGGCAGAGAAAACGCCGTTCGCCTGCTCACCAGGGATACCCATGAACTTCGGAAGACCGGCACCTGAACCAATGAAGACTGCATCATAACCCTCTTCATTGATCAGTTCATCAATGGTAATGGATTTGCCGATGATCACATTCGTCTCAATCTCAACGCCCAATTTCTTCACGTTTTCTACTTCATGAGCTACAACTGTCTGCTTTGGCAGACGGAACTCAGGAATACCATAAACAAGCACGCCGCCAGCTTCATGAAGGGCTTCAAAGATCTTCACGTCATAACCCATCTTGGCCAGATCACCGGCACATGTCAGTCCTGCAGGACCGGAACCGATAACAGCAACCTTCTTGCCTTTCTTCTCCTTGGCAGGAATAGGTGCAATATTGTTCTCTCTTGCCCAATCTGCTGTAAAACGCTCAAGCTTACCGATGGAGACAGGCTCACCCTTGATACCGAGGATACACTTGCCTTCACACTGGGATTCCTGAGGGCATACACGGCCGCATACTGCAGGCAGCGCTGAAGATTCGCCGATCACCTGAGATGCTTTCTCAAAATTGCCTTCCTTTACTTCTGCGATAAATGCAGGGATATTGATATTGACAGGACATCCTGTGATACATCTTGCATTCTTACAGTTCAGACATCTGGAAGCTTCTTCCATTGCCTCTTCCTTGTTGTAACCAAGACATACTTCTTCAAAATTCTTCGCACGTACTTCCGGTGCCTGTTCACGTACAGGTACTCTGTTCTTCTTATCTGCCATTATCTGTCACCTCCGCAATTGCCACATCCGCCATGGTGTGTACTTCCTTCCTGCAGTTTCAGCATTGCTCTGCCTTCCTGGGTCTTATAGCTCTGCTGACGCTGCATAGCCTGATCAAAATCTACAAGATGGCCGTCAAATTCAGGTCCGTCTACACAGGCAAACTTCACCTTGCCGTCCACAAGCAGACGACAGGCACCGCACATACCGGTACCGTCTACCATGATCGGGTTCATGCTGACAATTGTAGGAATCTCAAGTTTCTTTGTCAGCAGACATACGAATTTCATCATGATCATCGGGCCGATGGCAACGCAGAAATCATACTTTATGCCCTTTGCAGACAGTTCTTCGATCACTGCTGTAACCATACCGTGACGTCCGTAAGAACCATCATCCGTTGTCACATATAAATTGCCGGCAACAGCTTCCATTTCCTTCTCGAGGATCAGAAGTTCTTTGTTCTTGGCACCAACGATAACATCTGCTGCCACACCATGCTCATGCAGCCACTTAACCTGAGGGTAAACAGGTGCTGTACCCACACCACCGGCTACAAATAAAATCTTCTTCTGCTTCAGTTCTTCAATATCGTCCTCAATCCATTCGGATGCCTTGCCAAGAGGGCCTGTTACATCCTGGAAGAAATCACCCTCGCGGAGCCAGGACATCTTCTCCGTGGATGCACCAACTGTCTGGAAAACAATTGTGACTGTGCCTTTCTCTCTGTTATAATCACAGATGGTCAACGGGATTCTCTCGCCAACCTCATCCATCTTGACAATCAGGAACTGTCCAGGCTGGCATGCGCGTGCCACACGCGGTGCTTCAATTTCCATCAGAAAAATCTTATCTGCAAGTTTTTCTGCTTTTACAATTTGATACATTCCATATCCTCCTATAAATGATTTTTCTCCCTATTACTTATGGGCTCTATTATACTCACTTTTCGACAAAATTGCAACCATATGTCCTAAATATTTTTGTTAAAAGCACGAAAAATCTAAAAAAGTTTTTGTGAATTTCGGTTGCTTCGCCAAAGAAATTTCCCTTGTATGCTGAATCATACGCCGAATGCCTTCCTGATCCGGGCTTTGGATATACACGCACAAACCTGCAATAACCGCATTGCCTAATATATGCACCCGTTCCGCCAGTTTCTCCGGTATGAGTCCTGCCCCGGCCGCTTTGGCAATATCCAGCTGACTGCCAAAACCACCGGCCAGCTCCAGCGCTTCAATTTCTTCCATCCGGTACCCGGCATTCTCAACCAGTATCTCAAGTCCGGCGCGGATAGCCGCTCTGGCTTTCTGATACTCTCTGATATCCGCCTGGGTAATGACAATCTTTCCAGGAATGATCTCCAGTCCTCTGGATGCATAACGGGGACTTAATCTTCCTGTATTATCCATCATCCGGCTCTTTCTCATCTCCGAAATGGCTGACACAAGACCACTGCCGCAGATACCCACCGGCGGCTTTCTGCCGATGGTCTCATAACGAACCAGGCCATACTGTATCCGCACATCCCGCACAGCCCCAGGAATACTGCCTGTACCACAAGATAACTGCCCGCCCTCAAAGGCCGGTCCTGCCGCTGCAGAGCTGACAAGCATTCTCTCTCTATTGCCGACGGCCATCTCTGCATTGGTTCCAAGGTCCAGAAACAGATGCGGCTTTTCATTTCTATTCATCCCGCATCCCCACAAACCGGCGGTGATATCTGCCCCGACAAAGGCCGAAATACCTGCTAGCAACGTGACCTTTGTCTGTTTCAGCAGACAGTTTTCCACCAGCGGACTTTCCCCCAGCAGCTCTGCTGTGGATAACTCTTCAAAATCCAGGTTTACCGGTTGAAAAGGCCATGCCGAAAGCCCTCTGCAGTCATAGTCTCTTAATAAATGCAGCATTGTTGTGTTGCCTGCGATCACAATCTGTTCAATCGGTGCATCCGCCGACTTCAAAAGACTGACAATACCTTCCGCCAGATCCTGCCGGATCAATGCCTGCATCGCCTGCTCCTGTCCATCCTCCACAGCCGCTTTGATTCTTGCCATCACATCTGTACCATAACTTCTCTGATGGTTCAGTCCCCGGTATTCTGTGACAATCTTTCCGCTGTCAGTATGCACCAGCGCCATCACAAGGGTTGTGGAACCGATATCCACAGCAATGCTTAACGACACTTTGTCAGGCATCCGGCTGTCCTTATCTGACTTTACACCATACGCCTCCGCTGTATTCTGCCGCTGAATTGGTTCCCTCACTAACGACTCGGCATGCTGAACCGACGGCACATAAAAGCCGTCTTCCCGCTGTATTTCCTCAAAGGTGATCGCGCATGATGCCGTGATCACAGCCCGGCATCCCAGACGATATCCAGCCTTTAATTCATCCTCGCTGAAAAACTGCCTGTCTTCCGTCGTTATAGGTAAACTCCCCTCCGTTATCCGGATTCTGCATTTTCCGCAGGTGCCCCTTCCGCCGCAATATAACGGAAAATAAATCTTCTCTCTTCTTAATATAGAAAGAAAAGGTTCCGGAGCTGCCAGTGAAATGGTTTGACCGTTTATTTTTATTTGCATACTCAGGCCTCCATTTCTACAACGACTTCTCTTTCCTGCTGTCTTGATCTCCGTCGTCTTTTCCGCCTCCGGTTTTATGTCCGGCGTCTTCCTCTTTTCTGTTGTTGTATTTCTGGATGGTCACCAGACCCTTCTTCCTGTCCAGGAAGCGATCTTCCTCACTGAACACACAGCCGCAGTATTTCTGCATATACAGCCCCATGGCTCTGGCTTTTTCCTGTCCTTCCTTAAAGTACGGACGAAAGTCTCTGTACAAAAATGTTACATGATATTTTTTCGCCATTGCCTGTGCTGTCTTAATAATCAGTTCATGGTTCTGATAGGGACTGATGAGCAGCGTTGTTGAAAAGCTGTCATAGCCGTTTTCCGCCGCAAAACGGGCTGTTTCTTCCAAACGACACAAATAACAATAACCGCAGCGGCTTTCATAATGCGGATACACATGATCGATAAAATTGCGCAGCCCATACTCATTCTTGACAATCAGACGCAAATGAATATCCGCGGCATACTTCGTCAATGTATTCTTTCTGGCTTTGTATTCTGTCACCGGATGAATGTTCGGATTGTACCAGAATCCCGTAGGCTCGATGCCCTCCGCTCTCAGCGTCTCGATACACATCACCGAACAGGGTGCACAGCAAATATGCAATAATAGTCTCATTTCCTGCCTCCTGTTCCTATTTGTTCTCGATGAATCCGATTTCTTTGATCAAAATAGACATCTTCCCGTCATCATTCTGATGATACTCCAATATACTCTCATCCTTCAGCAATTCCAAAGGCACCAGAAGCTCAATACCGCTGTCTGTTACCAGTTTCTGCTTCTTGCCAAGTTTACGCTCTGTCTTCTTGCTGACATAAACCGGTATCTTTGGAATCTGCTGCTGTTCAGCCACTTCCTGATAAAGGACCGCCGCCTGCTCATTATCCTTAAAAACAGCCTCCTCAAGTTCCGGTACAATGATCTGCCCCTTCTCTTTGACCTGATCGGCCACAATCGTCTTATATTCCATAATCTTCTGCGGCGCCTGTTCTTCATAACAGTGCTTGATGGTTTCTACAACAGAATCATCAATCGCCTTCACCGTTACTGCCTCAGAAGGTTTAAAATCCAGTTTCAATACCTGATCCGCCAGATAGTTCTGCTTCAATCCGTCAATATAGCACTCAAAATCCGATACCTGCGCCTGATTATCATTCAAATTCAGATAGAAATATTCATTCACTTTCGGAGATGGTCCCGGCAAAATCATATGATTCAGTGTCCAGTGCACTGCACTGTTCTCATCCTGTGACACCAAAAATCTGGATTGATAATTACTCTTAAAAAATGTAATATAATCCTGATCTTCCAGCGTCACCCATGCAAACATACCTGCCCCTGTCTGGATTTCCGGGTTCGCATGCATCAGATCCTGAATCTCATCACAGATACAATTCACAAAAGCCTCAAACTGATCACCAGTCTCCGGCAAAATCTGCTGAAGTTCCGATTCTTCATGAATAAAACCTTTTCTGGATGTCTCATGATAATAATATTTTGCGACCATCTGGCAGAGATATCTGTACATTTCATCCTCATCACCGGGTACATAACCTGAATAAGGAACAACCTCTAAAGTCGTATCAAACATACAGAAAAAAACTTTCTTAATTACAACATCCTGCCATTTCACATTATTTCCTCCCATCTTCTGCTCACTCTGCCCCATTATACATAATAACCGTAAAGAATGTCAACTTTTCTTTCCTGTATTGACTATCTCACAGCTTGCGTCTATACTAAGGGCATAAAAAGATTTGAGGGAGGCACCTACATGGACAAGAATGTTTCCAAAGAGGTCAAACGAATTATCATCTGCTGTATCGCATCCTGCATTATAGCCGTCAATATCCGGACATTCGTCCGCACCGGCGGGCTGTTTCCCGACGGCGCAAACGGCCTGACATTGCTAATCCAGAGCATTTTTGACCGTTATCTTCATATAACAATACCTTATACTGCTATCAACGTTCTTCTGAATGCCATTCCTGTTTATATCGGTTTTCGCTTTATCGGCAAAAAATTCACGCTTTGTTCCTGTCTTGTCATATTCCTCACCGGTTTTCTGACAGACAGTCTGCCGGCTTACACCATCACCTCCGATATTCTGCTGATCAGTATTTTCGGCGGTCTGATCAACGGTTTCGCTATCAGCCTTTGTCTGAAATGTGATGCCACCACCGGCGGAACGGATTTTATCTCCATTTTCCTGTCCCGCAGAAAGGGCATTGATGCCTTTAATATCATTCTCGGCTTCAACGTCGTGATCCTCGCTATCGCCGGATTACTTTTCGGTTGGGATAAAGCCCTTTATTCCATGATTTTCCAGTATACATCCACACAGGTACTGCATCTGCTTTACAAACAATATCAGAAACAGACTCTTTTTATTGTTACGAACAAAGCAGAAGCCATCTCGCAGCTGATCTATGATACCACTGTTCATGGTGCCACTATCATCGACTGTGAAGGTGCCCATAAGCACAGCGAGCATAAGATTGTCTACTCTGTTGTGTCCCGCGATGAGAATAATTCAGTCATCCGCGCGGTTCGCAAGGCAGATCCGCAGGCATTTATTAACAGTATGCCTACCAATGAACTGGAAGGCCATTTCTATCAGCGGCCGATCGACTAGTACATCGTCCTTCCTGTTTATCTTAGCATTGACATTTGGGGAAGTAAAATGCCTGTATGGGTATATGATTCATATCTAAAAGTTAATACGCATTTATTTTTTTAACAAGCAATAAAGACAAATAAAAGGACCCTATTGGTCCTTTTATTGTTTTAATATATGAATTTTGATATTTCCACGAGTAAACAAAAAATCCTAATAAGCAACATATCTTATGCGTATTAGGATTTTTTCATTTATTCTTTATATCTATTTATGGTCATCGGGGTGACAGGATTCGAACCTGCGACCTCTTGATCCC
>OLOI01000435.1_pt1 | contig 42477 bp, 31 predicted proteins | sample 1672131 | NCBI WGS metagenome assembly OLOI01 (sample SAMEA3136651, study PRJEB25190) | human gut metagenome
TGTATTAGTGGAATATCATCAAAAGCATAATCGTCAACGCTTGTTACACCATCGGGAATTATCGCCTCAAATTCACCTTTTTAGGGATCCATTTAGTTGTTGTTCTCTTTTACTTATAAAATTTAAAAACAATTTTTATGTTCTTTTATTCTTTATTCGATAGTTGTTTCTCATAGAATGCCAATATTGCATACATCAATAATAACTCTGCACAGTGTGCCTTTGGAAATAAATAGTCACATTCCAAAACTAATTTTAAAAAGGAATAAGGAAAATCATATTGTCCTAAGAGGCTTAAGTTGGATGTAATTTTTCCTATACCGACAGCTTTTGAGATTTTGTATGCATTAGCTCTATCCACTCCCATGGCAACAACTGCATTAAAGATATCATCACTTGTAAAAAAAGGGATTATAGCAAATTCCGGTCGTATTATCAGCTTTAGTAGTTTGTCTGCTTGATTTGGCAAATTTCTATTTATGCTTTTGAAAGAATCATGTGAGCATGCCAAGAATATTAACATCTCAGTGTAGGTTTCGGGTTTTACTTTTTGAAACATATTTGCTTCTCGATCATCAAGCTCATTTGTGTTCACAATGTCCTGCCATATAATGGAACGCAAATCTTTCAAAGAGATATTTGTAATGGGGATTCCTGTAGATTTCTGCATATCGATTATTTTGTTTCCAACTTCACTCGCAAACATCCTGATATATTTTATACCATATTTTGCGTAATCTACTGTGCAATCACGGATAACACACTTTCTACCATTTTCCAAATATTCACAGTTTAACTTGCAATCCTCAATATTTTTGCCATCCGGAATTATAAGAAAACCGCTTTGCTTCAGCGTTTTATTTTCGCCTATATCATACACAATGCCAAGCGGCAAAACTTGATATTCTGGATATACTGTTTCAAGAACATTTTGAGCGTAAGGGAAAAATTCTTCGCTTATTCTGTATTCACAATTTAAGTTGGGAGATTCGCCCACTCCCCAAAAACTTTCAAGAGAAATATTGAATCCGTCCGAAGTCATGGTAGTACCACATTTCGGGCAAACTGCTCTTGGCAAATCTATTCCCAAAAGTGCTGTTCCAACCTTTTCAAAATGACCGCATTGGGTACAATAATAATGTGCAGGCAATGGATTTACAAGGGAGTTTCCAAGTAAATATGCGATATAAGAACCTCTTAAAGTTCCTGTAGGAAACAAGAATTGCCCCCTCTCTTTTGCCTCACAATTCAGAAGCAGAAATTCCTCAATATTCTCCATACAGTTTGAATTCTCTAAGCAATCAAGCTCTCTGTGATAACGCGATAGAACCAATTTGGGAATCTTTTTAGGATATATCTCTACAAGCCTTTCTTCGCATCTGTTTTTTATGTTCTCAAAGAAATTTCTTTGCAAAATCATTTGAGAATTAGCTTTTTTATTAGTCTTATAAAATTTACACATTAGAATTTTCTCCTTTATTTTGAATGTGAAAATATTATAGCAAGAGAGATGTACCAAATACAGTGCATCTTCCTATTATTTTCAATTTCTAAATCTACCCTTTTTAATCAACATTTCTTTTAGAATTATCTTAACTTTTACAACAACTTTATTATGTTTAAGTGGATTCTACCTTTGGTAGCCTGTTTTTGTCTCATACCATTTTATACAATAATGAAACAAGAACGCCATTATTATCGTAATAAGGCAAGTGATAAGAGAAAGGGAAATAACAATGAAAATTAAATTACAAGAAAAGATTATGAATTAATTGAAGCACCGAAATTGAAAAAGTATTTGCTTGAACATTCGGAAAGGCTCAGTGTCAAAGAGTATGCAGGAATTATCGCCGATGCCCATGTGAGTCTTGCAAAAAAGAGTGAGCTTTTAGAAATGCTTCAAAATGATTTGAAAACCAGCGAAGATTTTGACATAGTACATAGTTGCCTTTCTTTCTTAGATAAAACAATCGACTCACTTAATAACACAGACAATACACAAATTGCTCTGATAATCTCGCTTATGAGTTATGATGATGAGAAGAACGGCAGTGACTGCATTGATGGAACATATTTTGCTGAATCATGGGAAGATGCTCAAAATGCCATTAATGAATACCTTGCAGATGATAATGATTGTGGCCGTGATAGCTTTTATTGGAAGATTGAGCAATACAGTAGGAACGGTGAGAAAGATTATTCAGGCTTTATGTTGCCTAAGTACATTTATTTTGCTAATTTTAACGGAGAAATTCAGTACTTTTCAAATGGTTGCAGTTCAAGAGCAGTACCTTGTGTTTGGGCAGAACCATTTTCCGGGAGTATATATCTCCCTTTGAATCTGCTGGTTCCGTATCAACCCGGAGATATTTTGCAAAATAGACTGTCGTCCCTATGGCTCCGGCTCAGCGTATTGCCTATTGATCGAGGTGAACGATAACCCTTATGGTTTCGATGTTGAGTGTCTTTATCCGAACAAAGACGGTAAGAGAGTTATCGGTCAACTAAATAATGTAGTCTCCCTCTCAAGTCAAATTCACGCTGAAAATTTTATCTCTCCTCTGTTCAGAGCAAAGCTCTATAACGGTGAACTACCGAAGAACTGCGAATTTATGGCAGAGCTGTCTGAAAAACTCCGTAAAGGTGCTGATTAAATATAAGAAAAATCTTTAAATAAATATCACACCGGCAAAGCCGGTGGTTTTATAACAGCCCTAAAAGGGCATTTCACCAGCAATACCTCTAAAGAGGTATAACAGGAGCTGAAGCTACCTACCGCATTAGCTCCTGTTTTTACTTTTTAAATGGATCTTGCCATTCTTTTAATGTTAATTGATCATATATTATATCTTCATGTTCCTGTTCCCGGATATATTTTGCTATTCCGTTCTTATTTCCTCCTACTGTACTGACATAATATCCTCTACACCAAAAATGTCTATTTCCATATTTGTACTTTAAATTTGAATATCTTTCAAATATTATCATCGTACTCTTCCCTTTGAGATATCCCATAAAATCACTTACTCTTTGATTTGGCGGTATCTCTACTAACATATGGATATGATCTGGCATTGCGTGTGCTTCTATTATTTTCACATGTTTTCGCTCACATAATTCCCTCAGTATTGCTCCAATGTCTGCTTTTAATTGTCCATATATCGCTTTTCTCCTGTATTTTGGTGCGAAAACTATGTGATATTGACACTTCCAGCTCGTATGTGATAAACTATATGTGTCATTAGCTTTATTTTTCATCTAATGTCCTCCGTTTCGTTTGAGTTTTTGCGGTTGGTAGCCTCTTTTACTCTATCAAAACGGAGTTTTTTCTTCAACTTTTTCCGACACTAAAGTCCGTACATTCCACCTGCATAGCAGGTGGTTTATTTATCTATATAAACACCGCGGCAGGCTTAACGGCCTGCCGCCACTTTGTCATCTTCTATGCTTTTTAAAATTTTTGTTGGTATTGTGCCTTTGTACTGCTCCTACAACAGATGCAATGTTTGCATCACGCCGAGCTTTTTGGGCTATGATGTTTTGCTCATCCAATAAATCGTTTTGTTCCATAGCAAGAGCATTTGCCTGCTGTTGTTCCTGCAGTCGCATTTCGTCCAATCTGCGTTGCTCACTTTTATCAAAGCTATCTATCGCCTGACGCACATCGTAGTCCGAGGTGGAAATCATATCATAAATGTACTGCAATGCGTAAATACTGCGATATTGAACAGGTATTATGCGTGTTTGTCCGTACAACTCGGACAGGTCTTGCTGTACTTTTAATAATTCATTTTCCAGCTGATTTATCCGTTCGTTTTTATCTTTTTCCCATTCAGCATATTCTGCCAAATAATTCGGCATTGTTACAGTATCAAAGTTAAATTTCGCCGCTGTATATTCGGCATCATAATTCTGCTGTATTTTGTCCGCTTCCGCCTTTGCCATAGCGTACTGCTGTTTATATTCTTCCGAATTACGGACTTTTTCAATGGCTTCTTTTTTCTTTTTGCGATAGATGGCAAAGTAATATACGGGCGGCCATACGAAAAGTGCAGGAAAAATCAGCATTGTCAGCATAACATTTCGTGTTATTGTACTCAGCACAACATCAATTCCCAAAGGCAGAAACATCATCAGCCAATTGACTTTACACCCATGTCTGATCGGCGGCGGGGTAAACTTTGCGGTTTGCCTTGTCGGAGGGTTCGGCTTGTGCTTTCCAAAGGCTTTTGATTCCTCGTAAGACAATTCCTCATTCAGATCAGCAACTTGTTCTTCAAGTTTAAGTGCGTGTTTAATAATTTTTACTTGTTCTTCGTGTCCCATTTCTTTGCTTCCTTTCATATTGAAATTAAAATATATTCAGCAACGGCAAGGGTGGTTTTCAATCTTTGCAGTAGATTTTTATCGAGCAAATTAAATCAATAATACCTTTCTGTTGCCAAATATATTTTCACACAAAGTATGAGACATTTATGGCTCACATTCGTGTACCGAAAAAAGAACATCCTATCCGATATATTTTAATATACAGCAGAAAGGAGAGTTATAATGGAAAGAAAAATTGAAATTGAGACAAACAACAATAAGTATGGAATATTTGATTCGTTGACAGATCATACGATTATATAATTTGAAGATGATAATTGAGTTTAGTTATTATCTTAAATACAAGGAGTAATTAGCATGGGAAATTTATATCTACATATCGGCGATATAACCAGTGATAATATTTTGAAATTAGGTGATGCTATTGTCAATCCTACTAATCCTATGATGAGATTCGGATGTGGTGTAAGTGGTGCAATTTTCAAAAAAGCCGGTATTGATGAACTGGAGAGTTATGTTGAGCGTAGATTCGGTATTACTTATTATGATTCATCAAGAAGTAATGAAATGAAAGTCACCGAAGTAAGAATTACACAGGGATTTAAATGTCCTTGTGATATTATTTTTGCACAAGGACCCCGTATATGGGATTATTCATCAACCGATGAAGCGATTTCAATGCTCGTACAAACATACCAAAACATATTAGATGCCTCTGTTAAACAAGGATACAGAAGCATTCTTTTACCTTCTCTTGGAACAGGTGAATACGGATTCACTCATAAGCAAGTAGCCGAAAAGATTATTAGTTTATTAAAAACTTTTATTAACAAAAATTCATTAACAATACATTTCGTATTATATGATAAAGATGCTTATGACATCTATAACAAGTATTTATATGCGAATACAGATATATAGCATATTGACTATAATATTGTTGTCAATAGTTTTTTATTTTGAAAGCCGCACAGTTCTCGCTGATTTTATATTGAAATAATGGCTTTCCAATGCTATAATAAAATCATAAAATTTATCGAGGTAGTATTATGCTTGAAAACAAATTGGGAATTGATAATTCGGCTGACCTTGCCCGTGAAGAAGAACTCATCAGCAAGAAAAAAGCTATAGAATTGTTTGAGAAAGGGATTCTTGACAATCTTCCCTCCGGCAAATTTTCTACACTACAGATAATCCATAAATATCTGTTTGAGGATATTTACGATTTTGCCGGTAAACTCAGAACAGTTAATATCGCTAAAGGCAACTTTCGATTTGCACCTTTAATGTATCTTGAGGCTGCACTTGAGAATATTGATAAAATGCCTCAATCTACATTTGACGAGATTGTAGAAAAGTATGTAGAAATGAATATTGCCCATCCTTTTAGGGAGGGAAACGGACGCAGTACTCGTATTTGGCTTGACCATATCTTAAAAAATGAAATCGGCAAAGTAGTTGACTGGAGCAAAGTAGATAAGGAAGATTATCTGCTTGCAATGGAACGCAGTCCAATAAAAGATATTGAAATCAAGCACCTTTTAAAATCGGCACTCACCGACAAGACAAACGACCGTGAGGTGTATATAAAAGGCATAGACCACAGCTATTATTACGAAGGATATGTTGCATTTAAGGCAGAAGAGTTGTAAGTTTTTGTAGGTTGAGTGAAATAATTAATATATAGATAAACGGAGTTTAAAATTATGAATTTGAAAGAATTATCTGCGGACGGTAAAATTGCATATTTGATTAAACCAATTTTGAGAGTATTGCAGGAGGCGGGCGGTCAATTAGAGCGTTCGGAAATAAAAGATCGGATTTCCGATTTAGATGATCAAATAGCTGAATTTGCCGAAATTGTCAAGAAGTCAAAGAAAACGGGTAACACGTATAAGGAATTTGATATTAAGTTTAGCTTTGCTATAAAAAACCTAAGTATAAATGAACTGCTAACATTTACTCATTCTTCGCCGATCACTTTGACAGAAAAGGGATTATACCTTGATTTAGATAATCTTGATGTTCAAAAAGATATTATGGAAAAAGTAAAACCATATTGGAATGAACAGAGTAAGAACAATAAGAAAAATAAAGATACCGATGTTAGTGATAGTGAAGAAGCACGGACAGAAGAAAAAATCAAAGATGATTTTAAAGATTTGTTGCTTAAATCAATTTCAAAAATGTCCCCTAAAAAATTTGAAGCTTTTTCAAGAGCTTTGCTGGATCGTATGGGCGTCGAATTTACTGAAAAAGGTGTACAGATAAGTAATGACGGTGGCATTGACGGATATGGGTACCATAGAGATGTAAATGACTTCAGAACAACAAGAGTAGTTATACAATGCAAAAGATATAATGTTTCACCTGTCACAGAGCCGGAAATCAATCAGTTTTTAGGAGCTATGAATAAATATCAGGCAGATTACGGTGTGTTTATTACGAATGGCAGATTTACAAATGCAGCAAGGATTGCTGCAAGAGAAGGTTCTCCAATCACACTGATTGACGGTAGCGAATTAGTTAAATTGGTTATTAAATATGAATTACATATTACTCCTGTTAAAACTTATGTGTTAGATGAATTTTATAATTCAGAAAATTAAAGATGTTTGCTTTTCACGACAATAAGAAAGACTGACTAATCCCCGTTTAGTCAGTCTTTTTACATATTTTACAACAGATTATTATTTACCGACAATTGATAGATAAGCACATCTCGGTATAGTGAGTGCGGTTCGGTACTCAGCCATTCAAGTGCAGAAGTAATATCAATTGAAAATCCTTTTCCAAAGTAATTAAACATTTTTTTATGACTGCCTGAAAACGGCATTGCGATAACCTTTTTTATGTTTTCTTCAATCGAAAATGCAGGTCGGTAGCTTCTGTTTCCGTTAAGTAGTGACTTTCCATTGTCAAAAATCGGTGCGGTGAGATATTTGTTGTTCTTTGTGTCGTAAATCACAGCAAGATTATTGAAGTGTCTGTCCTCGTTAAGAGTTATAAAATCAAGGGTAAAGATATTTTTCAGATATTTCGTTATATCTAAATCAAGATATTTTCTGAAAAAGTCAACTGTATATTCAATGTAACTTTCCATTGTTTCAAACTCAAGCTTTTTAGCAGAGAGTTTTGTTCCTGTAACTCTTTGATGAATACGCTCAAATGTGATTAACTCATAACCCGGTTTAAGAAAATCCTTGCTTCTGCAACCGTTTTTCCCGTTTATTTTTCCGTATTCATAAACTACATAGCTTTTCTTTGACAAGTTACTGAAAGTAAGCAACTTTGAAACAAGATATTCAACAATGCCTTCTTCAAAAGTGTCAGTCTTATACCAATATCCCTTGTCATAGAATTTAGTTTGCGTGCCTTCGCTTGTTCCGTCAATATTTACAGTCAGGTCGTCGCTTAATGTTATATCAAACATATTTTTCTCCTTTTGGGCAAAGCTTTTTCCAAGTGATATTATTATCTCCGAATTTAAACCAAATGGAGTCATTATAGCTTACTCCGAAGGTTCTTTTAACAATTTCAATGGGGTCGTATTCATCAAGACCTATTTTTTTGAGTAATTCATTTATATCGGCACGACCACGCTCCCAACAGCGTGTTTCCAACAGCTCACTGAGCTTTGCAATATCAATTTTATCAAAAGCAAGGAAAAATTGCTTCATAGTATCGTCGGTGAACTTCTTGATAAACACTTCGTTGTTTTGAATATTCACAACAGCAGTCAATTCATCTTTCCAGTAAGCTGAGATTTTACAGCCGTCCCACTTGCTTTTCAGCCTATCTTCAATCTGAATATTGCAGTTGAGTTTTTCGGCAATGACAGCAATAGTTTCAAGCTGAGGCGAAATCTGATGCGTTTCAATTCTCGCAATTGTAGATTGAGGCATATTGCACCGCCGAGCAAGCTCACGCTGAGATATTTTTAAATCCCTGCGTCTGTCGGTTAGTTTATTAACTATTTTATAATCATTCATATAATCACCTCTTACAAATATATGATAGCAAATATGCTATCAAAAGTCAATCAACTTGCAAAAACAGCTTATATATTTCTTAAATTGTGGCGATTTTTATATATATTTAGGATTTTTATCAATAAATCTTCAAAATCAATAATCATATAGTTACTTAGGATAGTTTTTGTATGCAATAGCATAGAAATTTGTAAAATAATGTTGAATGCTTTTCACAAATATGATAAAATTGTTATGTAATAACTTCTCATAATATAAAATTATCGGAACATACATTATTTTGTTCAGCAAATTTAATGTATTGTTTTATTCATAAGAGGATTGATGCCCAATGTTACCGGAAGAATTAGCTCGTGTGAAAATTGATAAACAATTAAATGATGCAGGGTGGAATGTTATATCAAGAAAAGAATATATTCCATGCAATGAACCCTCCGCTGTCAAGGAAGCGTTAATGCAAGGCAATCATGAGAGTGATTACCTTTTATTTGTTGAAGATAGGGCGATTGCTGTTATAGAAGCCAAGCCTGAAAGTAATAAATTAGGGGAAAAGGTTGCACGGCAGGCTGAAGAATATTCATTAATACCTCAAAATTGGTATGGGTTATGGGAAACTCATCAAATACCATTGGTCTACCTTGCTAACGGGGAAAAGATATACTTTAAGAATATGCTTTTACCTGATAGCAATTATATTGAGATTTCTAAAATGCACTCACCAAAGAAAATGCTAAAATTGATTGGAAAAGAATCTGAATTTGGAGTATTGCCAAAACTTGAAAAAAGAGGCTTAAGAGATTGTCAATATAATGCTGAGATAGCACTTGAAAAGTCATTTAAGGAAGGTTACAAAAAGGCTCTTGCCGTTTTAGCAACAGGCTCAGGAAAAACATACCTAGCCTGTCTCGCTGCATATAGACTGCTGAATTATACTTCTACGGGAAGAGTTCTGTTTTTAGCGGACCGCAATAACCTTGCAAGGCAAGCAGTATCTGAGTTTAGTACATTTGATCGTACAGAAAACCAACAGCAGTTGAGCTCAATTTATTCAATAAAGAGGCTTGTAAAAGAAGAGGATATTAAAGGACATATTGTAATATCAACAATACAAAAGTTGTACGCAGTATTAACAGGACAAGCATTTTCTGATAAAGATGAAGATATGGAAGATGAATTAAACTTTAAATCATATGAAAAAGATGCTGAAAAATTAATCACTTTAAACGGCAATCTAAAGCTTCCTCCTGATTATTTTCAGTTTATTATTGTCGATGAATGCCACCGTTCCATTTACGGCCGCTGGAAAGCAGTTCTTGATTATTTTAAGGATGCTAAAATATTGGGACTTACTGCAACGCCAACGCCCGAGGCAGAGGCTTTTTTTAACAAAAACAAAATTGAAGAATACACATATGATGAATCGGTTGTTGACGGAGTAAATGTTCCTCGCCGTGTTTATAGAATAAAAACAGGTTCAACTGAACACGGCGGAACAATTGATGCAGGAACAGAAGTTATCGAGAAGTCAAAGTACACCCACAAAACTACAACATATAAAACAACCTCAAGAATAGATTATTCTCCCTCTCAACTTGACAGAACCGTTATAAATCCTGCTCAAATCAGAGCTGTTCTGACTTCTTATAGAGATGCTATATATACAGATTTGTACCCTGACAGAAAACCTTTTTGGGAGTATATTCCCAAAACTTTGATTTTTACTAAGGACGATAATCATGCAACTCAAATTGTTGAAATAGCTAAGGAAGTATTTTCTGAAAAGTTTAAGGATAAAATTCTACCGGATAATTTTGTGCAGAAGATTACATATTCGGCAGGAGATTCTAATGCACTGATTCGAGATTTAAGAATCGAAAAAGACTTTAGAATTGCAGTTACTGTCACATTGGTTGCTACTGGAACAGATGTTAAGCCTCTTGAAGTTGTATTCTTTATGAATAATGTAAAGTCGGATGTTCTTTATACTCAAATGAAAGGGCGCGGCTGTAGATACATAAATGAAGATATGCTAAAAGAAGTTACACCAAATGCTGACAGAAAAGATTGTTTCTATATTGTTGATGCTGTCGGAGTAACTGAACACGATAAAGCATTGCCAAATCCAACAAGGAAAAATGGCATTAAGACAAACAAAGTATTAACACTTGAGCAATTGATTGAACATTTATCTCATAAAGATCTAAGTGATGAAAATTTAGAATTATTGCGAAATTATTGTTCTACTATCCACAAGCGTTATGAAGATAATCCTTTGTTTGGACGGCACTTGGACTCATTTATCAAAAACTATGGTTTTGCGCCAAGAACTCTTGCTAATTCTATAAATAGGGCTTTATCTGAGCATTCTTTACCTCCTTTTTATAATCCGTCTGATCCTAATACAGAAAGGCTTAATTTAGTATTTTGTCTTATTGAAAATGATAAAGCAAGAAAAAGTTTGCTTGAAATGCAAAAGGGTTTCTATATTTTTGATCCGGTTGAAGATGACAAGGTAATCTATGCGGGCTTTTCAAAGGAAACGGCAAGAAGTTTTATTGATAATTTTGAGAAATACTTACTTGATAACAAAGATCAGATAGAAGCTTTGAGAATTATATATAATTCCGAAAATGAAGTAATTACTAATTCTATGCTCTGCGATTTAAGAGATAAGCTGTTATCGCAAAATAAGCAATATACCCCATATTCTATATGGAACAATTATAAAACTCTTGATACCGACGGAAGTGTAGACGAGTTAGATTTAAAATATAATGTCAATGCGTTAACAAATCTTATACAGATTGTCAGATATGCATATAAGAAAAGTTGCAGACTTACCTCTCTGTTCGGTACATATGTTCAAAGATTTAATCTCTATTGTGGACAGGTTCAACGCAGTCTGTCCAATACTCAAAAAGAAATTATGAAGCAGATAGCAGAGTTTATTGTAAATGATGGTGCGTTCAATGCATTGGAACTTAATGACTTTGCACCCGATTTATGGCGTGGAGCTATGAATGAATTTCAGTCAAATCAATTCTCTGCTGAATTGAACGAATTATCAAAATTTATTTTAAGGGCGGCTTAATATGGCAAAAACTACTAATACAAAAAGTGAATCTGCATTACTGAAAAAAGTTTGGGACATTGCAAATGTAATGGCGGCTGCAGGTGTTGGATTTACAGACTATATCACTCAGTTCACCTATATCCTTTTCTTGAAAATGGATGACGAAAAAGAGGCTTTAGGGCTTGGCAGCAGTATTCCTGAAAACTGCAAATGGAAAAATATTGTTGGATTAAGCGGAACAGATTTAGTTGATAAGTATGAGGAGATACTCTCTGAACTGTCTAAAGACAGTGGACTGATAGGAACAATTTTTACAAAAGCATCAAATAAAATTGACAGACCTGTTCATTTGGCAAAAATAATAGAAATGGTTTCAAATGAAAATTGGTATATGATGGAGGGCGATTTTAAAGGTGCAATTTATGAGTCTATTCTTGAAAAAAACGGACAGGATAAAAAAAGTGGTGCGGGTCAGTATTTCACACCGCGACCTTTGATAAAGGCAATTGTAGATGTTGTCAATCCTCAAATTGGTGAGACTGTTGCAGACCCTGCGTGCGGCACAGGTGGCTTTCTACTCTCTGCTTTTGAACATATGAAGCCACAAAGTAAAGAGATCTCAAAGCAGAAATTTTTGAAAAATAGCTCTCTTTTCGGAGCAGATAATACGCCATTAGTAGTAACTCTTGCTTCTATGAATCTATATCTTCATGATATAGGAACATCAAAAAGTCCGATTGTTTGTCAAGATTCCTTAATCGATAAATCAGAAAGAATGTATGATGTTATCTTAGCAAATCCGCCTTTTGGAGTTCGTCCTCAAGGCAGCGTAAATGTTCACGATAACAGACCTGAATTTATAAAGACTTCGGATAATCAGGTGAATTTCCTGCAACATATTATGTCTATTGTAAAAACAGGCGGACGGGTTGGTGTCGTTTTGCCCGATAATGTACTTACTGACGGAAATGCAACTGCTAAAGTTCGTGAAAAACTTCTTAAAGACTTTAATTTGCATACTATTCTCAGACTTCCGACAGGAATATTTTATGCTAACGGTGTAAAAACTAATGTTCTGTTTTTTGAGAAGGGTAAACCAACAAAGGATATCTGGGTTTATGATTATAGAACAGGAATAAAACATACTCTTGTAACAAAGCCGTTAAGGAGAGAACATCTTGACGATTTTGTTAATTGCTATTGTTCCGGACATATTGAAGATAGAAAAGAAACTTATTCTAAAGAAAACCCCAACGGCAGATGGAGACGTTTTACTGAAGAAGAGGTTTATTCAAGTGAACAGTTGAAGCTTGATTTTAAATGGCTTGATTTAACCGAAAAAGATGACCGCACTATTACAGAGCTTCTGACTGAAATGCAACAAAAAGCAACAGCAATTTCGGATGCAGTATCAAAGCTTCAGGAAATTCTCGGAGGCATTGACTTATGATAGATACAAAGGCATTACGAGAAAAAGTGCTTGACCTTGCTATCCGTGGCAAACTCGTTCCGCAAGACCCAAATGATGAACCTGCTTCGGTTTTATTGGAACGTATCCGTGCCGAAAAACAGCAGATGGTAAAAGAAGGAAAGCTGAAACCAAAAGATATTAAGAACGATACTGTAATTTATAAAGCTGATGATAATTTACATTATGAGAAATTCCAAGACGGTACGGTAAAACATATAGATTTTAAACCTGATTTTGATATACCGTCAAATTGGATGTGGTGTAACTTAGGATTACTGTTTAATCACAATACCGGCAAAGCATTGAATTCATCAAATTCAGATGGTAAAATTTTAACCTATATTACAACATCAAATGTTTATTGGGATCAATTTGAATTAGATAGTTTAAAATCAATGCCGTTTACAGATGCCGAAATTGATAAGTGCACGGTATCAAAAGGTGACTTATTGGTTTGTGAGGGCGGAGATATTGGAAGAGCTGCTATTTGGCAGTTTGATGAAAAAATCAGAATTCAAAATCATCTTCATAGATTGAGAGCATATGACAATATTCAAACACGGTTCTACTATTTTGTTATCTATCTGAATAAAATGAGTGGAAAGATAAATGGTAACGGAATAGGTTTGCAAGGACTTTCTTCAAATACTCTGCATAAAATATTAGTACCTGTTCCACCAGTTGAAGAACAGAAAAAAATAGTTTCTGCAATAGAAAATGTAATTTCAATAATTGAAGATATTGGATGTTCTCAAAGAGGGTTAATATCACATATTGATACTATAAAATCCAAAATCCTTGACCTTGCCATTCGTGGTAAACTTGTACCGCAAGATCCAAATGATGAGCCGGCGTCTGTCCTTCTCGAACGCATCCAAGCTGAGAAAGAAGAACTGATAAAACAGGGGAAAATTAAGCGTGATAAGAAAGAATCCGTCATATTCAAAGGTGATGATAACTCTTATTATGAGAAGATTGGTGATGAAATCACTTGCATTGATGAAGAATTACCTTTCAAAATACCGAAAAGTTGGGGCTTTTCTCGTTTGAAAAATATATTTGAACTTCTATCGGGTAGAGATTTATCTCCGAGCAAATATAACGACGAAAAAGATGGTATTCCATATATTACAGGTGCAAGCAATTTTATCAATGAAAAGGTTATATTTGTTCGTTGGACACCTGAACCACAAGTTATAACCGAATATGGAGATTTGTTGATAACCTGTAAAGGAACAATAGGAGAAATAGCTATAAACGATTTTGGGGAAGCACATATAGCTCGCCAAATAATGGCTATCAGGAATATTTATAACCTTGATATGGATTATTTATCTTTGTGTATTCAATTCTACATTGAATCAATTAAACAATCTGCTAAAGGTCTAATTCCAGGAATTTCAAGAGAAGATGTTTTAAATATTCTTTTACCTTTTCCTCCTGTACTTTATCAACAGAGAGTTGTTGAATACGTTTATAAATATAACCATATCTTAAACAACATAGAAATGAGCCTCAGTTAAGGTTTGCTTCTACATTGCTGATAATGATATTTATTTTTTTTATTGAGTCAACTATGAGCATTTGCTCTTTGTACGGTGGAATGGGAACTAACATATTTACTAGAGTGGTTGGTTTTAGTTCTTTCTGATTAGTTGAGCCTTCTCCCATTTTTTCAAGAATACGTTGACTTGATTTCAAAAAAACATACAAATAGTCTGCCATTACGCAATTATTCGAACGAATTACCGTAATATGCGAATCGGGAACAATCGGGACAGAACTTAAATTGTTAATAGCTTTATAAATGCCTACACGTCCGAGCGTACCGGTTCCAGTTGAATTAATTACAATATCATCATATTGCATAAATTCAGTATCAGAATATTTTTCAATAGTTGTTTCATCTAAGTATAGTGCCAAGTTTAGATTGATTCCATCATATTTGGTATTACATTTTTGAGCAAAAACAAGCGTATTTCCTGAATTAGCGTACTTAGGAGATTTCCCTCTTTTAATGTCTTTACAACAGCATTTCTGTAATCTACACCAAGTCCAATTATTAGGTATCTCAAAAGGCTGTTCTTTATCAATACAGACTGTCTTATTACCTATCTTCTCATAATAAGAGATAATGACACTTTCGCTATAATATTAGAGCAACTATGTTGCAAACAATATTATTACGGAGGTGTCTTTTTTATGAAGACAAAACAGACTTTTGAGGAACACTTGAGAAAGAGTAATCTTTCCGAGAACACGATTACATCGTATCTTTGGACGGTAAATTATTACCACGAGCATTACGATGTAATCAACAAGGAAAACCTCTTGGCTTACAAAGGCTACCTTATGGAATTTTTTAAGCCCAAAACAGTTAATTTGCGTATTCAGGGAATCAACAAATATCTTGAATATCTCGGCAAAGAACGACTCCAACTAAAAGCTGTCAAAGTTCAGCAAAAGAATTTTCTGGAAAATGTAATCAGTAATGCCGATTATAACTTCCTAAAAAAGCAATTAAAGAAGGATGGCAATATGGAATGGTATTTTATTGTTTGGTATTTAGCCGCAACGGGAGCCAGAGTCAGTGAATTGATACAGATAAAGATTGAGCATGTAGAAATCGGATATTTTGATTTGTATACAAAGGGAGGAAAACTACGAAGATTATACATACCGAAAAAACTTAGGACAGAAACACTTGCGTGGTTAGAAAAAGAAAACCGTTCCTCAGGTTATTTATTTCTCAATCGTTACGGTCAGCGTATTACTACCCGCGGAATATCCCAGCAATTAAAGAATTATGCTGATAAATACGGATTGGATAAAAAAGTTGTCTATCCTCATTCTTTCAGACATCGTTATGCGAAAAACTTTCTTGAGAAGTATAACGATATAGCACTACTTGCCGACCTTATGGGACATGAAAGCATTGAGACAACTCGTATATATCTGCGCCGTACCGCAAGCGAACAACAGGCACTTGTAGATAAAATTGTAACTTGGTAATAAACATAGCCGCCCTCTTATGAGAACGGCGGTTGATCAAACTATATTTTTTAAAATATCATCTAATATAGAGAATAGCTGACTAACCTTGTCGGCTATTCTTTTTTGTTCGTTTAACGGAGATACCGGAATAAGTGTTGTTCTTATATGTTCAAGATGTAAATTTGGAACACCAATACCTTTTAATGAACTTTTAAAATAATCTTGAACTATTGAACTTGCGATTATTCTCAGAAGATATTCAGGAATAATAGAACAATTAATGGTTCTGATAAGAGCAAGTGTAACATAAATATCAAATTCACATTCTCTATCTACAATTGCAGCTATACCTGTAGTTCCGTTTTTAGCTAAAAGAATATCATTCTTATGCGGTGATATTCTTGAATATAATTCATCATGTAATGATTTTGGAACATACATGGCATTTTGCCAATCAATTTTACCTGTAGTTATATTTTTTGCAGATAGAAAAATGTAACCACTTTCTGAATATGTAGGTGTTTTATGCGTTCCATCTGTTATCGGATAGCATATTGTTTGTAATCTGCACCATTCCCAACCATGCGGTAATTCAAATGGCAATTCTCCGTCAATACAGACAGTACTCCCACCAATAGTTTCATAATAAGAGTTATCATCACCTTTGAATATGACGGATTCTTTCTTATCACGCTTGATTTTGCCTCGTTTGATGAGTTCTTCTTTTTCGGCTCGTATGCGTTCAAGAAGAACAGAAGCCGGCTCATCGTTCTGATTTTGCGGGACAAGTTTACCACGAATAGCAAGATCGAGAATTTTACTTTTAATAACTGAAATTGATGAATCAAGCTCATCACAACTTAATTGCAGTTCCGCAATTAAAGGAAAAATGGAATCATATTTATCTATTATTCGCATTTGCTCTTTAAACGGTGGCAAAGCAATAAGAGCTTTTCTGCCATCTTCAGTACCTAAACGTGGCATCTTCACACCATATGAAATCATGTTTACATATGACAGGAAAGTGCCTGACATCAAAAATAGTTGAATGTATTTTGGCTGAATTTGATCATACAATTTAAGTGGTAATATTTCAGATGTGCAGTATCCATCTTTCGGTGCAATAACCACTTTGTTTAAATATGGTCGCAACTTGCTGTAAAGTACTTGACCTTTGTAAAATCTATGTTTGCTACTGATTGAATTGCGTTCCAACTTTGTGGCGTATGCAAGGATTTTACCTGTGTTTTTTTCGATATCTTCGAGGTCCAAAACCCAAGCATCATAAGGAATCTCTGAGGTTTCGAATTTCTCGCAATCTCCGTATGGACAAAACACTCGAAATCTTGTCCACGCCCAACTGTCAGGCAACTCAAACGGTATCTCATCTTCGATGCATTTCACCGTACCGTCTTGGAATTTCTCATAATGTAAATTATTTACTAAAAATAACGGGAGAACGCTGTCAAGTGTTCTCCCGTTAATCGTTATAACGACCTGCTTTTATTAACTTCTTGATAATAGATTTTCGTGCTTTGATTACCCCGTCTATTGTCATCATTTCAACAAGAGCAATTTCATCAAGCGTTTTCTTTTCGTAACCGAAAATGCCCATTGAATGTCCGAGGATATATTTGTCTTTTTCGGGTAACCTATTAAACTCCTTTTCTAAAAGCTCAAGACAGAGCTTTTGCTGAACAAGCTTGTCCGTAGAAATTGATGTCTCTTCTGATAAAAAGGACTCAATAATACTATCTGAATCATCAGGTGTTATGTCCTCCATAGACAGGCTGTGCGTGTTGTAGTTGATATATTTCTCAACTGTGGTTTCAGACAACTTCAATTCATCTGCAATTTCATTGACTTCCTTGTAATCTTCATAATACATTTTCTGAACCTTACGGACTGTGTTCATATCGTGCTTTGAAAGTGAAACTGCACCCACGTTCTTCTCAAGCCAACGGTACATCGCTCCTTTGATATGAGGGTAAAGATATGTAGTCAGCTTTGCTTTGGTGACATCATATTTTCGTAATTGAATACAGTCAAAAAACGCAAGTGTACCTTCGCTATCCAATTCACTCAATATTTCCTTTGTATAGACCGTAAGTTCTTGCGGCCTGTTTTCTTTTTTATGGAAACAGTTAAACGCAACGGCTGATTCTTTTGCAATGCTGTGTATAAAACCGATGTTTTCACTGTAAAGATTTTCAAGCATACTGTCATCGCCGTCGTAATATTTCTGAATCATTTCTTCGTTAGTCATATGTTCACCTTTTAGCTTTCGGTCGTCCCCTCGGTTTTGTTTTTCGTATTACATTGCAGAGCGAATAAAGATTTTTTGATGCAAGAGTTTTTTCAAATTCTTCATTAGATATTCCCGGCGTGATTTTAGCTTGGTGATATAAATCTTTAGCCTTTGCGTAAAGAATTTCTCTTTCCTCTGTTGTGATAATTTGTCTGGATAAGTCCTTGTCAATACGCTTGTAACAGCGGTTAAGCGACTGTGCTTTTGGATTGTCTGCAACAGTTTCTTTAACACCTTTGTAATGATATCCAAGCTGAGCACAGGTGTACTTTGGGTTATTGGGAGCGGGCTTATCGCAGTATTTAGTGTGGTATGCTTTCTTAAGCAGAAAAAATCTTCCGCAATACTCACACCTGCGAATTATATATCCTGCCTCTAAAGCCTTGTAAAAATCTGTTTTAAGGAGAGTCTGAAGTGATTGCACCTCGTAATATTCATAAATTTTAAACTCGTCTGAACCCTTTGAGGTTTCCCTCGGAATATATCTGAGTGTAATTGAATCGCCATTAGTAAATAAGCCTGTTTCACTAATCGGATTTGCAATCAGCTTGTGTGCATTCGGATGATTCAAAAAGTTAAGCAAAGCAGATGCATAATTATTTGAATTAAGTTTTTGCAGTTTGGATAAGTAGAAGCCGATAAAGCTATATATGGTATTGTTGAATGACTGTATATCGTATAATATTCTCTCATACATAGAACAGAAGTTTTTGTAATACTCCCATTTTGCTTTGATGTTACCGGGATAGATAAGTAACGCTCTTGTCTTTGACGGTGGAACAGACGGAATATTTAAGCTTAGTCCATTTTCTTCATCGTCAAGATATTCGTTGTACTCTTCAATCTGCGATAAGATTTCCAAATCCCTGTGTGACAGCTCACAATCATCATTGTCAAAAACAGAAAGCTGTAAAGTAAATTGTCTTGCTTCTTCAAGAATATTATTATCCTCTCTCAGCAGAGAAAAAATTTTATGTTTACTCATCATATCATCAAGTAATATAAAATCTTCATTAGCTTCAAACCAGTCTTTTAAATCGTGTGAGGTTTCATATTTATAAGATTTCTTGATTGCAGTGTCAAGAATATTTTTCATTTCCAAGTAGTCATTACGGGGAAGATTGAGTACCTCGGTGGTAAGTTTACCGAGAGAAAATTCTTCTCCGTTTATTTCTATTGTTTTATTTCCAACGCAGTAAAGTATCTTTTCAAACATAAGTGCCTCTTATAAATTGTCAGTGAATAAAAATATATTGTCGATGACAAATATAAGTCTAACACAAATTCAACCACAATACAAGCGGAAGGAGGTAAGATTTAGTATTTTGAATTTTAAGCGAAAGAAGGTGATAAAATGTGTGAACTTGAAATCAAAAAGAAATTCAATGCCATAGACGGAGAAACATTGGTTGATATGAATCTTCCGAGAACAAAGTTTGTCATTCAAGGTATTCTGCCTCAGGGACTTGCAATTATTGCAGGTGCTCCGAAAATCGGTAAATCGTGGCTGATGCTTGACTGGTGCGTGAAAATTGCAAAAGGTGAAAACATTTGGAACTTCAAAACGACTAAAGGTACTACTTTGTATTTATGCCTTGAAGATAACCACAGCAGAATTCAGGACAGGCTGCTTACTATCACTGATGAGGTAACGAGTAATGTTTACTTTGTTACTTCCTGCTGTTCGCTTTCAGACGGGCTTGAAGAACAGATAAGAAATTTTGTAAATGAGCACAGCGATACTGTTCTGATTGTTATTGACACCTTGCAAATGGTCAGGCGAAATACGAAAGATATAAGCTACGCAAGTGACTACAAGGAGATTGAAAAAATAAAAAATATTGCCGATGAATTACAAATAGCAATTCTGCTTGTACATCATATGCGTAAGCAAGACGATAAGGACCCGCTTAACAAACTGTCAGGTACAAACGGTATTGCAGGCGGTGCAGATACAATATTTACTCTTGACAGGAGTAAACGCAGTCAAAACAATGCAACATTGATTTGCACAGGCAGAGATATTGAATACCGTGAATTTGAACTTAATTTCAATAAAGACGATTGCGTATGGAATCTAATTGTAGACAGCTCAGAAAACCCGGATATGCTTATGCCGGATGAAATGAATTCGCTTATTGAGATGATGAAAGCGATTGAAATTTTCAACGGAAGTAATGCAGAATTTCTTGAATGCTACAATGCTTATTCAGGTAAAAATCTTTCAGCTCGTGTTCTAAAAAGAATGATGAATAAGTGGCGTTATGAGTTAGAAGAAAACGGAGTTTATTTTGAATCGTTCAGAGATAAAAATGTGCGAGGACTGAAAATCCGATATGAGCCTGTCGGTGACGATGGTGACGTTAAGTACGATGAAAATACCGCTCTCTGATTTATCGTTTCTATCGTTTTTATCGTCGCAAGGCAGTTGTTTCGCCGTTGTTGCCGATTTGTACGATTATTTTACAGATGGCGAGAAAGTATCCGACTGCAAGTGAAAATCGAAATTTGGGCGAATTTACAGCAGAATTGAAATTTTCTTAGAAGCGGAGGTTTGGGTTACATTTCCCGGACTTGTCCGGGGCAAGCAGAGCGCCCGGCTTTCTGCCAACGCATAAAATCGGGACACCCGAACCCGTGCTATTTTCAGGCAGGATAAAGGCGTATTCCGTGCAAGCACGATTGCGCCGAAATACACCGTCCGGCAGTGCCGTTCGGGAAATATAATATGTGTTACTTTTTTTAAAAAGTGTTACTAAATGTATTCCGAGATATATCAAAGCTCAATGCTCAAGCCAATATGTACGGAACTAAAATGTATGACAAAGGAGAAAATATGCTTTTACTAAAATTATTAACCAAATCAGCAAAGAAAGGATGATGAAAGAATATAGACAATCTGCAACTGCATAGTTTTTACTGAGGTGTTTAAGGTGAAAACGAAAATCATCTTTGAAAACCGAAATGAAAATGCAGAGCAGAAAAATGTCAGTAAAGAATTTGAAAATGAAATTATAAAATTAATCTTCCTTGTACTCTTGGAACAGGATTATCTTACTCAAAAGCAGTATGAGGAATGCTTAAAGAGATTAAGAAATTAAAATTTTCAGAGTGTCACTATAATAGGACACTCTGAAATTTTCTCTGGACATTATGAAAATTAATAATATACTTGTGTTACCGAAGGAGGTATCAAAATGCTAAACAAATTTGAAAACGAAGTCAAAAAGGTTGCTGCTTACTGCCGAGTGTCAACTGATAATCTCGATCAGGCAAATTCACTTGAAAGCCAGCAAAGATATTTTAATGAGTATATAAAACGCAATCCGTTGTGGGAACTTTACGAAATTTATGTTGACGAGGGAATCAGCGGAACGAGTACAAAAAAGCGAGCATCATTCAACCGTATGATTGAGGATGCAAAAGCAAAAAAGTTTGATTTGATTATCACAAAGGAAATCAGCCGATTTGCCAGAAACACTCTTGACAGCATTGGCTACACAAGAGAGCTGAAAAGCTACGGCATAGGTGTAATATTTATGAATGATAATATCAATACACTTGACGCTGACGCAGAGCTTCGGTTGACGATTATGTCCTCAATTGCTCAGGAGGAGAGCAGAAAAACCTCCGACAGAGTAAAGTGGGGACAGCGCAGAATGATGGAGCAGGGTGTTGTGTTCGGCAGAGATATGCTCGGCTACGATGTTCGTGACGGAAAGCTTTACATAAATAAAGAGGGTGCAGAAACCGTCAGATTAATCTATCATAAATTTCTCAACGAGGGAAAAGGAACTCACATTATCGCAAAGGAGTTGCGAGATGCAGGCATCAAAACCTCAACCTATATGAAAGACTGGTCATACACGGTGATATTGCGAATCCTCAAAAATGAAAAGTACTGCGGTGATTTGATTCAGCAGAAAACCTACACGCCCGATTACCTTTCCCACAACAAAAAGTACAACAAGGGCGAGGTTGAGTATGTAACAATCCGAAATCATCACGAGCCTATTATTTCAAGAGAAATGTTTGAAGCAACACAAAGAGAACTTGAACGCAGAAAAAAGCTCCACGGAGCAAAAAACGGCTTTGCAAACCGATACGCTCTGTCGGGAAAAATAATCTGCGCCCAGTGCGGTTCGACATTTATTCACCGCAAAAAGACTTCATCAAACGGAAATCAGAACGAAAGCTGGGTTTGTATTCAGAATCAGAAATACGGTAAGGAGCGAACTAACAAAAATAATGAAAAGGTTGGCTGTTCAAATGTTTCAATAAACGAAAAGGACATTCGTTCAATCCTGCAACGCATTATTTCAGATATTATGAAAGATAGAAATAAAATTTTAGAAAGCGTACTGCAAATTGTGTTCGATGTTCTGAAATCCGATAACGGAAAAGACAACATAACTTATTTTGAAAACGAGCTTGAAAAGATAGAAAACAAAAAGCAAAAGCTGCTTGATATGTGCCTGTCTGGTGATATAGAAACCTCAGATTACCGCAAAGCCTGCGAAAGACTCAAATCCGAATTTGATACAATATCCGAAAAACTGCAAAAAGAAAAAGCCCACAGCAATATGCTTGCGGACAAGGAAAAAATAATAAGTGAAATTAAAGATTATGTAAATTCAATCATCGCAGGGGAAGAGTGGAACGATACATTTTACCGCAACATAGTAGATAAAATCGTAGTCGGTAAAAATCGTGAGCTTGACATTCACCTGAAATTCATTCCCGACAAGTGGAGTGCAAAAATTCTCTGCGGTAAGGCTGAAATTGATAGCTATAATGAAAAATTTTCCAACCAAGGCACTTCACAACCTATATCTGTAAGCACACCTTTTAATTCCGGTATAGGCATTGTAAAACGCTGACTGAGGTATCTCAGAGAGGCTCCGAGTTCTCCGTCAGGACCGCCATATTGGGTGATTATGATTTTTGCGAGTTTTGGGTTTGTCTGTTTTATATTAACAGGATATTGCAATTTTTTTTCGTATACAAACATCAGTCGTCCTCCTCACTTTCCCAAGGCCAAGGGGCTTTTATCCATTGCCAGTTATTACGGTCGTTAGCATTTTTTGTGAGAGGACCGTACTTCTTCTCATATTCCTTTATCAGAGGTTCGGCAAGGTCTCGGTATTCTTTCATTTTTTCAAGCATTTTTGTATCGTTTTTGTGAGTATCCAAAAAAAGCTGTAAATCAAGAGCCGCAAACTGATAGGTTGATATTTTTTTCAGCAGAATTTCTCTTTCAGTCATTTCTATCGCCGCATTTACTGCCATAGAAAGGCTTGTTCAGAGAGGGGAACATTGTTCCGCTTACAAATCCTTGAGCAGGAGTAAAGGTAGTGGCGTTGTTCATCTGAAACGGTACATATGCCATTGCCTCTGATACCTTGCTCGGAAATTGTGAAATTCCATATTCTTCTTTTATCATATCTTGGATTTCCAAGTCCATTCTCCTTTCAAATTTTTGAGTGTTAGCTCGATATATTTTATGCTGTTTAAAACCTTTTGTTAAGGTAATACCGTATAATTATAATTTTTATAAAAATAACAGAAAAGATGAGAGAAAGTATTTTAGTTAAAAATATAGCCTTTAATTGTACAATGTTGTCTTAAATCAAATATGTATAAAAAAACACTCAAGTTCTATACAAGAGTGTTTTATCTAATAATTTAATTTGTAATTTTAAGTATCATATAGTATAATAATTATGTCACTTAATTTCACATTCTGGCAAGTACCAGCTCAAAGCTTCTTCAGCGCTCATTCCGTTTTTACATAAATAATCAATACCTTCAATACTTACACCGATGCATTCGGCATTTCTATCGAGATAGTCTGAAAAACAGTCCCAGGGAGATGCAACAGGTGATATGTAATTATAGTTTTCATCGGATACTGTGTTTCCATTTGATATTTTTGAATACGGGATAAAAACATTTTTGTCATTATAGTAGATTAATAAATTTTTTGAGGAACTTACGTTTTCCTCAATTTGTGGATATATTTCTTTAATGTCATTATCTGCATTTTCAACATATAAGCAAGTATCGGGATTGCTTAAATCAAATTTATCCGGTTCCAACGAATAATCATTGTTAAGTAAAATGGATATGGCTTTAATTGTTTCGGATGAATATTTGTTTTCGCATAGGGCAGCCACAAGTCCACACAACACCTTGTCCTCACTTGATGGGTTGCTGTTATCACTTTTTGCATTGTCAGAGGTTGCCATAACACTTTTATGTTCAATTTTTGTTGCGCATTTTGCTGCTGCAAATGGTAAAAATGCCATCATAGCAAGCATAAGCAAAATTGCAATTACCTTTATTTTCATTAGTAACACCTTAATTTCGCACAAAATAACAATGTAATCAGCATTATAATTGTTTTTAATTTTTCTTGACATATTGTATTAATTGCCTTAAAATATTATATGTATGATTTTATCTGAATATTACTTATATATAATGATTGCTAAGATTGCTAAAAAATTTCATTTGCATATTGCAATTAAGTTGAATTATATATTTTGATTCGTAAAATATTTGTTAGCCTGTTATCTACGGTTTATCAGGTATTTTCCAACAGTTTTGAGAAACGGAGATTGTTATGAAGATTAAAAATGCTTTAATTCCATTTGTTCCAATTACTTTGATGATGATTGCAGTTAAGCTTATCAGCCTTTTTGGGCTTGACAGCGATGGACTTTTTCTTGGTATGAGCGGTATGACGCTTACATATATTGTAATCGGACTTACTTTGCTTTTGTTTCTTGTTTGTATTCTAATGAATATTTTTGACAGAAAAACTGCTCAGGTTTATAATGTCAGAAAGAATCCTATAGCAGGTATTCTGGCAATCCTTTCCGGTTTAGCTATTGCGGCGTCATCAATGTTCAGCGTCGTTAGCAATCAGGCTGAAACAGAATACTATGTTATGACTTTAATAACTGCGGCACTCTCAATTCCGGCGGCAATAGCTTTGATTATGATGTCAAAGGTTCATTTTTCCGGCAAATCTACTGCGTCAAGTGTTTCACTTTTTTATGTTTTCCCATCATTATGGGGCTGTGCGGAGCTTGTTACAGAATTTTTGAGTGCAACAAAAGTTTCAATTTCAGCTACTGATATGACATCTTTGTTCTGCTATATCTTTTTAACTCTGTTTTTGTTCTCATATTCTATGATTGTATCAAAAATAAAAGGCAGACATCCCGTTAAAGCTTGTTTTATCTATGGTTTCCCGGCTGCTGCAGTTTCAATTACATTTGGTATTTATGAAATTTTGTATGCTTCAAGAGCTGTTGAAAATCTTGGATTTTCAACAATAATTGTCGGTGCCGAGCTTTTAATTTTAGGTTTATACGCAATGACTTCACTTATTGAGATGTCAGGGAATGTACTTACAAAGGATGAGGTTGAAATTCTTGACGGTATGCCTGATGATGACGATCCTAAAGAAGAGAGCTATGCAAGTATCGCCAATTATGATGATGAGCTCGTTGTTTCTCAGACAGAGAATATTAACGACGATGACGAAATCGGATATGCTGCAAGTGCAGAGGATATTAATGATTTTATTATCGGATATGATACAGAAGAGGAAGAAGAGCCTATTCCGTATTTTACCAAAGAAGAAATGGAAAAGTCGGCTGATTTTGCAAACCTTTTTGTAACTCCGACATCTTACGATGATTCAGAAGATGTTATCAAGTTTAAAAAGTTTGGTAAATCGGCAAAATCAAATAAAAATGAAAAATCATCTGAATCTGAAATTGTATTTAAAAACGAGATGGATTCCGTAGAACTGATTAATGATGTATCAGACAATACATCTGATAAGAAGTCTGTCGGTGAAAATATTGATGGAGTAAAAATTTCAGAAGTTTCCTCAGGCAAACAATCAGATTCTTCTGAACTTTTGGAGGAAATTAATCAGGTTATTTCATCGTCAAAAGATAATTCTGCTGATACAGAAATGAGCACTGCCGATAAGAAGTCTAAGCAGAAGGAAGACATTGACGCTTTGCTAAAATCGCTTGACGATTTAAAATAAGTGTTGACAGCGCAAATTTTAAGTGATATTATAAAGAAAATACAAAAGCTTTGATAAGGACACGGATTGTAGTTAACCGAATTTCAGAGAGCAGAACAAATGCTGTGAGTTCTGCATTTGGCATTACATTCTACCACCTTTGAGTCTGCACAGGAAATGGTGCGGCGTATGACTGCGTTAAGGTCTTTGAGGGCATAATTAATGATATTGTATCATTTTATGCTGAATCAGGGTGGAACCACGAGTAAATTCGTCCCGATACTTTCAGAAGTATCGGGACTTTGTTTTTGTATATTATTTTAATTTAAGAGGAGAATAAAGCTATGATTAATGTTGAACTTAAAGGCGGAGTAGTCAAAGAATTTGATGAAAACATTACTCCTGCCGAAATTGCTAAATCAATAGGAATGGGACTATATAAGTCAGTATGCTGTGCAAGAGTTGACGGCAAGGTTGTCGACCTTCGCACACCGCTGACAAGCGATTGCCGCGTTGATTTGCTTACATTTGATGATCCGGACGGTAAAAAGACTTTTTGGCACACTGCTTCTCATGTACTCGCACAGGCTGTAAAACGACTTTATCCCGATGCAAAGTGTGCAATCGGTCCTGCCATTGACAATGGTTTTTACTATGATTTTGATGTAAAAAAGCCGTTTTCTCAGGATGATCTTGAAAAAATCAAGGCTGAAATGAAAAAGATTGTAAAATCGGGAGTTGAGCTTGAGCGCTTTGAGCTTTCTCCTGATGAAGCAATTAAAAAGCTTGAAGAGATGAACGAGCCGTATAAGGTTGAGCTCGTAAAGGAACATGCTGATAACGGCGAAAAAATTACATTCTATAAACAGGATGATTTTACTGACCTTTGTGCAGGTCCTCATCTTATGAATGTTTCAGTGCTCAAGGCTGTTGAGCTTACAAACTGCACCGGCGCTTATTGGAGAGGCGATGCAAATAATGCACAGCTTTGCCGTGTTTATGGTATTGCTTTCCCAAAAGCATCAATGCTTGAAGAGCATATTAAAATGCTTGAAGAGGCAAGAAAACGTGACCATAACAAAATTGGCAGAGAGCTTGAATTGTTTACAACTGCCGATGTAATTGGACAGGGACTGCCGATTCTTCTTCCTAAGGGAGCAAGAGTTTTTCAGCTTTTACAGCGTTTTGTAGAGGACGAGGAACAGCGCCGTGGCTGGTTGCTTACAAAAACACCGTATATGGCTAAAAGTGATTTGTATAAAATAAGCGGTCACTGGGATCATTATCAGGACGGTATGTTTATACTTGGTGATCCTGATAAGGACGATGAGGTATATGCACTTCGTCCGATGACCTGTCCGTTCCAGTATCAGGCATATCTCAACCGTCAGCGTTCATATCGTGACCTTCCTTTAAAATATAATGAAACATCAACCCTGTTCCGCAACGAGGCAAGCGGAGAAATGCACGGACTTATCCGTGTGCGTCAGTTTACTCTTTCAGAAGGACACTTGATGTGTACTCCGGAACAGCTTGAAGATGAATTCAGAGACTGTCTTGAGCTTGCTATATATATGCTTAAAACACTTGGCCTTTATGATGATGTATCCTATCGTTTTTCACAGTGGGATCCTAATGATACTGAAAAATACATTGGTACACCTGAACAGTGGGATGAGGCTCAGGGTATGATGCAGAAAATTCTTGATCATCTTGAAATTCCATATGTTATCGGTGTAGGTGAGGCTGCTTTCTACGGTCCTAAGCTTGATATTCAGATTAAGAATGTTTACGGCAAGGAGGATACTCTTATCACAATCCAGATTGACCAGATGCTTGCAAAGCAGTTCGGTATGGAGTATGTTGATAAGGACGGTACCAAGAAAACTCCTTGTATTATTCACAGAAGCTCTATCGGCTGCTATGAAAGAACTATGGCGCTTCTTATTGAAAAGTATGCAGGTGCATTCCCAATGTGGCTTGCTCCTACACAGGTAAAGCTTTTGCCGGTTGCCGACAGACATCTTGATTATGTTTATGAAATCAAAAAGGCACTCGAAGCACAGGGAATGCGTGTTGAGGTTGACAGCAGAAGCGAAAAAATCGGCTACAAAATCCGTGAGGCACAGCTTGAAAAAGTACCGTATATGTTTATTATCGGCGACAAGGATGTTGAGGCTCAGACTGTTTCTGTCCGTCACCGCAAAGAGGGTGATCTCGGCGCAATGAAGCTTGACGATTTCATTAAGATGGCAGTTGAAGAGATTGATACTAAGGCTATTAAATAAATCTGATTTATAGGGAAGGTGTAATATGTCAGGCAGTCTTACTCCGTATGATAAAAAAGCATACCGTGAGTCAAAACGCCGCCGAAAACAGGCATTTAAGGCTGACAAAACGGGCAGAATTACACCTATAAGAACAAAAAAACGTAAAATTATAATTACAATTTCAGTAGCGGCTGTTGTATTTGTATCAGCGGTTTGTGGGTATTTTATGCTTTCTTCTTATACCGATTCAGAGGGCGAAAACGTTCAGACTGTTGCTGAACTTGAGCAAAATGAGCTTTTAACGGTTGTAAGTCAGTCGCATCCTGTTGAACAATCGTATGTTCCGGTACTCGAACATTTTGAAAATTTTGAGGTTAATGCGCTAATGCTTGACTCAATCAGAGAGATGTTTGAAAATGCTGATTCTGATGGTATTAATCTGAAAATTATTAATGCCTATATCCCTTTTGATGTACAGCAAAAGATGCATGAGCAAAAGCTTGAGGAGTTTCTTTCAAATCCTGATTACACAAAGGTCAGGGCAGAGAGTGAAGCAAAGCGCACTGTTCCGCAGGGTGGCAGAAGTGAATTTCAGACCGGTTTGCTTGTTGACTTTGATATATCCGATTCACAGGTTTCAGAATGGCTTGAACGTAATTGTGTGAAATACGGTTTTATACTGCGCTATCCCGAAAGCAAGGAGGATGTGTGCAGTCACACTGCTTCGGGTTCAATTTACCGCTATGTGGGCAAAGATAATGCCGAAAATATGCGTTCATATAATATGATACTTGAGGAATATAGATTATATCTGGAAACTCGTCAGAACCAGTGATATAATTCTATTATAGAATATACAATATTTGCTATAAAAAGTTTTAAAAAATACTTGCATTTTGTAATTTGATGTAGTATAATTTATCTGTTAATTGTGTAAAGTCAGGCAGGTGAAAACAATGAAAGAGAATATCCATCCTAACTATGAGCAGACAACAATTACTTGCGCTTGCGGTAATGTTATTGAAACCGGTTCAACAAGAAAGGACATTCGTGTTGAAATTTGTTCAAAGTGTCATCCGTTCTTTACAGGTAAGCAGAAATTGGTTGATACAGGCGGACGCGTTGATAGATTCAAAAAGCGTTTTGGTATGGACAAATAATTTATTTATGTATTGTTTAGGCGGCACGACTGTGTCGCCTTCTTTACTTTGTATGAAGCTATTTTTTCAAGGTGTTGGATGCAACATCATATTGCTTGTGAGGTCACTATGTCATCAGATTACAAAACAGTGCAGTTTGAAGCAAAAGGCGAATTTGTTGAAAAACGGTCGCGCTTTATAGGATATTGCAAACCGGTTAAAACTGAACAGGAGGCTGTTGAATTTATCAACAGCAAACGTACGGAGCATTGGGACGCAACACACAATGTATATGCCTACTCGCTCCGTGAGGGCAACATTAAGCGATACAGTGACGACGGTGAGCCTTCGGGAACAGCGGGAATGCCTACTCTTGATGTGATTCTGAAAAATGATATTTATGACGTGTGTATTGTTGTTACCCGTTATTTCGGCGGTGTTCTGCTTGGCACGGGAGGTCTTGTGCGTGCCTATTCACAGGGCGCAAAAGTTGCACTTGAGGCAGGCAACGTTGTGCTTATGCAGAGCTGTGCTGTCTGCAATACAAAGTGTAGCTATAATCAATACGGAAAGGTTTCATCTCTTATAATGGAGCTTGGAGCTGTAGTTGAGGATACGGTTTATGAATCTGACGTGTCAATAAAATTCCATATCAAACCTGACATTTTGCCTATTCTTAATAAAAAGCTTGCTGATGCAACTTCGGGCGAAGTTCAGGCAATTTCAGACAGTGAGGAATACTTTGCCGTAAAAACAGAATAATTGATTAAATGAGTAAAAAAGTTTTGTAAAAAAAGAGGAATTTTTAATTTTTTAGCGTAATAATTAATAGGAAGACAGAAAGGAGGAGTTTTTGTGGCTTTCCCTGAGAGCTTTTTGCAGGAGCTTAAAATGCGAAACGACATAACCGAGGTTGTGTCGGGTTATGTGAATCTCAAACGCAGAGGGCGCAATATGGTCGGGCTTTGCCCGTTTCACGGCGAAAAAACTCCTTCTTTTAATGTATATACTGAAAACGGTTCGTTTTACTGTTTTGGATGCGGAGTCGGCGGCGATGTAATTTCTTTTGAAATGAAGATTGAAAATCTTGATTATGTTGACGCTGTCAAGGCGCTCGCCCAGCGTGCAGGTATGGAAATGCCTGAAAACAGCTATGACGACAGCTTAAGCAAGCTTCGCAGCCGTGTTTTTGAAGCCAACCGTGAAGCGGCACGATTTTATTTTTCAACTCTCTACTCAAAAATCGGGACAGGGGGACTTGAATATTTTTATTCAAGAGGTCTTTCCGACCGTACTATTCGTCATTTCGGACTTGGTTTTGCTGATGATAACTGGACAAGCCTTTGCAGTCATTTGCGAAGTAAGGGCTTCAAGGATAACGAGCTTGTCGCTGCAAATCTTGCAGTACAAAGGCGAAACGGTAACGGAATATATGACAGATTCACAAACCGTGTTATGTTTCCTATAATTGATCTCAGGGGCAATGTAATTGCTTTTGGCGGCAGAATTATGACCGATGAAAAGCCCAAATATCTGAACACCTCCGATACACCGGTGTTTAAGAAAAGTGCAAATCTTTTTTCGCTTAATAATGCAAAAAATTCAGGCTCACGCACACTTATTTTGTGTGAGGGATATATGGATGTTATAGCCGTCAATCAGGCTGGCTTTACAAATGCAGTTGCAACACTGGGTACAGCCCTTACCTCTGAGCAGGCGGTGCTTATGAAACGCTATGCTGATGAGGTAATTATATGCTATGATGCCGATGAGGCGGGGCAAAAGGCAACAGCCAGGGCAATTCCAATTTTGCGTAATGCAGGGCTTGTCATTCGGGTTCTTTCGATTCCGAGCGGAAAAGACCCCGACGAGTTTATTCGTTCAAAGGGCAAAGACGGACCTGTTGCATTTAAAGCTTTGCTTGAAAAAAGCGGTAACGACATTGAATATCGTCTGCAAAAGTTGAAACAGGTGCATAACACAGAAACTACCGACGGCAAAGTGGCTTTTTTGGAGGCTGCTTCAAAAGTGATAGCCACAATCAGCAGTCCGATTGAGCGTGATGTATACACCTCAAAAATATGCGCTGAGCTTAATGTTGACAAAAATGCATTTAAACAGCAGCTTTCTCGCCTTACAGGCAGAGCAAAACGTGACAGCAAAAAGCAGGAAGCAAGAAAAATTCAAACCGACTTAAGCCGAAGAAATGATAAAATCAATACCGACCACTATAAAAAGCCTCGCAGCTCATCTGCTGAGGAAGCACTCGTTGTCTATCTTGTCAACAATCCCGATTCGGCAGGGGAGATTTCCTCAAAGCTCAAGCCGGAGCAGTTTCAGAACAGCCTTATAAGGCGTTATTATGAATATATTTTAAACCGCATTATTGACGGGCTTGACCCGCTTAATAATATAACAGCAGACTTTTCAAGCGATGAAGCCTCAAAGCTTTTTCAGCTTATGTCCCAAACCATTCCGTCGGCGTCAACTCCGCAGGCAATGAGGGAATACATTGAGGTAATCAATGAAGAAAGTCAAAAGCTGTCCTCCGATGACATTTCATCTATGTCGCCGGATCAGCTCAGGGATTATCTTGAGCAAATGAAGAAAAACAAGCAGTAATGTTGAGTACCGATTTTAATTGATGTTTGTGTAATGAAAGGGAGATGTGTATGTCGGCACAACCGGAAAAGAAAAATATTTTAAAAGAGCTTATAGAGCTTGGTAAACAGAACGGTCAGATTACCAATCAGGATATTCTTGATGCTATGGGCGAACAGGATTTTGATCCTGAACAGCTTGAAAAACTGTATGACAGTATTGAATCGCAGGGCATAAAGATTATAGAGGATATTGGTGACATAAAAATTGACGATATTGACCTTACAGACAGCGGCAAAGGCAGTAATGACAGCGACAGCATCACCTCATCATCAGAACCCGGTGTTACAATAGACGATCCGGTAAAGGTATATCTTAAGGAAATCGGAAGAGTTCCGCTTCTTTCATCTGAAGAAGAAATCGAACTTGCAATCAGAATCGGTGACGGCGATGTGGCTGCAAAACAGCGTTTGTCGGAAGCTAACCTTCGTCTTGTAGTCAGCATTGCAAAGCGTTATCTTGGCAGAGGAATGTCATTTCTTGACCTTATTCAGGAGGGAAACCTCGGTCTTATCAAGGCTGTTGAAAAGTTTGACTACACCAAGGGCTTCAAGTTTTCAACATATGCAACATGGTGGATACGTCAGGCTATCACCCGTGCTATTGCCGATCAGGCAAGAACCATACGAATCCCTGTTCATATGGTAGAAACTATTAATAAGGTAAAAAAGGTACAGAGTCAGCTTTTGCATCAGAACGGTCATGAGCCTACACCTAATGAAATAGCAGAAGAGATTGATATGCCTGTTGATAAGGTGCGTGAGATTATGCGTGTAGCGCAGGAGCCGGTTTCTCTTGAAACTCCAATTGGTGAGGAAGAGGACAGCCATCTCGGCGATTTTATTCCTGATAATGACGCTCCTGCACCTGCTGATGCTGCTTCGCATACAATGTTGCGTGAACAGCTTTCTGACGTGCTTTCAACACTTACTCCGAGAGAAGAAAAAGTTCTGCGCCTTCGTTTCGGACTTGAGGACGGCAGAAGCCGTACACTTGAAGAGGTAGGCAAGGAGTTCAACGTAACACGTGAGCGTATTCGTCAGATTGAGGCAAAAGCTTTGCGTAAACTTCGTCACCCGTCACGCAGCCGAAAATTAAAGGATTATCTTGACTATTAATTATTTGATATGGAACTGAAATTTCAAACTAACGCACAGTCAGACAATCAGAATTTTACCTTTGAGCAGTGTGGTCAGATGCTTGACCAAATTGCCGACAGTATGCCTACCGAACTTTATCGTGAGCTGAATGCAGGAATCTCGCTTGTTCCGCAGGCAAAAATTCATCCTGCGGCGGTAAATAATGACCTCTACATACTCGGCGAATATGTGCGTGATTACATAGGAAAATCCATTGTGTTTTATTACGGTTCAATCAATCATATATACGGCAGTCTGCCGCACGATAAGATTTTCAGAGAACTTGAGCGTATTTTTCATCACGAGCTAAGACATCATAACGAATTTCTGGCAGGATGTGACGACTTAGGCATTTATGACGACGAGCAGATTGAGCAATATCTCAGGGCCAAGTGTAATTCGTAGGGAACGCCCCCTGTGTCGTTCCTCGTTTCAATAATAGGACTGTATTATTAGGAACGACCCCCGTGTCGTTCCCTACGATTGCTTAATAGCCGTTCAGCTAAAAAACTAAACTATAATTTGTATGAATTTAACCTTACAGTTTTGTATTTACCCCAACATTAAGTATAGAACCTAAATTTTAAAACAGTTGCGTCAAATCATTTTCGGCTTGACGCAGCTGTTTTATTTACTTAACAGAAATCTGCAAAAGTAGTCAAAATTATGTAAAAAAGACAGGTATTGTTTTTAAGTGATCAGCAATATATGCAAATGTATTTTTATGCATAAAAGTTTTGTTCCTATACAACGACACTGCAATTTATACAAAAGTTTAAAATGGTTCTTGTGATAATTATTTATATCATCTAATGCACAAATAAATTATTATTTCATTGTCATAATTAACAAAGTTCCTAAAAAAAACAAAAATAAGCCATATTTTGCATTGATTTTTGCGATATTGTATGATAAAATATTTACAACTAATTGTGGGTACTAATGCATTTTTGATGGAACATCTTGTGTGTTCTCTGATGGTCAGGCAGAAAAACATCTGAAATTACGATTTTGTCTTGTAGCAATGTTTTTTATTATACATTGTTTACAGATACCAAAAAGCAGATTTTATTTAAACCTTTTGCTGTAAAATCGCTTTTACGCATTTACATCCTGCAAAATATGATAATAAAAATGGAGGATTTTATTATGAAAAGAAAATTTAAGCGTGCTTCTAAAAGCATGCTGTCCGTTATTCTTGCCATAATGATGGCTTTATCGACAATGTTCGTTGGCATTGTTTCTGTTGATGCTGCTAATAATGGCGATAATCTTTATGTATATTATGGTACTGAGAGTCAATTTACCACTGTATCTTCTAAACCTATGACTTACAGTAGCAATCTTTATACAACTGTTATTGATTTTACTGGTGTAGCTGGTTGGACTTGGTATCTACTTTCTATTTCTACAAGTGTTTCTGATAGAAAAGTTTGTTGGAATGATCAACCTAAAATTATTAGCAATACAGATAAGATTCAAAATTTTCAGTCTGGTAGTCGAGGTGAATATACTAATTTAGTTAAATTTGAAACTAATGATAATGCTTCTGCTGGTACATCAGATTTAGTTAAAGTAACATATGATATAACTGCTAATACAATTACTTTTGCTCCTGGCGACAGTGAACCCCCAACCGAACCAACCACTGAGCCGACAACTACTTCTCCGACTGACCCTACAACATATTACTTGGGCGGTCGTTTTAAAATGAAAACTGCAGATGGTTCTCCGATTGACACTTATACTGGTACTGATTATGAATGGAGAGCAACTGAATCAAAAAATATTCAGTTTAATAAGACAGCTGAAGGCATTTATGAACTTAATACATACTCAACTGTATCTGAGTTGTCTGCGCTTTCTCAGGGAAATCGACCACCATTTTTTATAGTTCATGATGGTAAAAATATGTTTGGTGGTAGTATTGCATACCATACTTTTCAAGACAATACATCAGAAAATAAGGCTTCTTTAAAGTCAATTAATAATACTGATAATGAATCTACTTTATTGCGCTTCGATGGTACTGATGAATCAGGTAATGTTATTATTCATCTTGATACTAATAGTGGTAATAAGATATGGTGTACAATTGATGGTGGTTCAGATCTTACCCCTGGTGCAATCACTCTCACAGATGACACAGCGGTAAACGGTTCGCTTTCATTCAAGGCTGAAGGCAATACTTCCGGTACAGCTGATATTGGTAAAAATGTTACAATCACAGCAAAACCGTTTGCAGGCTTCACCTGTTCAGGCATTACAGTATCATATACAAAGCCTGTTACTGCACCTGATGCTGTACCTGAAAAAGTAACACAGAATTTAACAGTTACTGACAATACTGCTACATTCGCTGTTCCTGATGTTCAGCCTAATAAAAAGAATGAAAAAGAAATTTCTTTTGCAGCTTCATTCACATTAGATAAAGTATCATACCTTTCAACAAAAGACGACGGCTTGTGGATTGATGTTGCTCCCACCAGGGAAGATACAACTGCAACACTTATTAAGTGGAACAATTATTACGGTCACGATCATAATACAAATATAAATCCATACACATTCTATGTTCCAAAGAATGTAGACCTTTCAAAGGCTAAAATTTACAATGGTTTTAACAAGACTGTAACTGTAAATAATACACAGATTGATTCTAAAAGCTTTAAAGAAGTTAATCTTTCTTTTAATGGCGAAAGTGGTACATTCACTACCAGCGAAGGTAATATTAAAGTAATGCAGGGTTCTACAAATGCAATGTTCCTTTATACTACTAAAAAAGGTAATGAAACTCCTCTTAATACAAAAACATACGCAGGTTGGGACGATATTTACAGCGGCGCTTCTAAGAAGGATGAAAAGACCGACGGCGGTTCTTGCGTAACAATGTTTAATGATGATACAACAACCCCTGAATTTTCATCTGCAATGGCACTTGAAAGCGTAAAGGGCAGAGGTAATTCATCTTGGGAAGCAAGTGCAAGACGCTTTGGTAAATATGCTTATAATATGAAGCTTTCAGACAAGACAACACTTTTCGGTATGGCTAAAGACACAAAGAAGGGTGCCGGTTCAAAGAGCTGGTGTCTGCTTGCGAACAATGCCGACGAATCAATGCTCAGAAACGCTTTGGCTTACAAACTTGCTGATGACACAGGTCTTTACAGTTCACCTGAATTCTCATTTGTAGACATCTATGACAACGGTGAATACCTCGGTCAGTATCTTGTAACCGAAAAAGTTGATGTCGGCGAGAGCAAGCTTGTATATGGTACAAGCATTGAAGACATCAACGAGGATGCAGGTCTTATATTTGACGAAGATCCTATAACCGGCTGGATTAAGAAGAATGCATCATTCACAGCAGACGGTAAAACATATAGCTACGAATATAGATATACTCGTGAAACAACAGGTGCAGAAAGTCCTGACATATCCAAGGCAACATATCTTCTTGAATTTGAAATTGAAGATAGATACATGGATGAAGCTTGTTGGTTTACAACACCTCAGGGACAGCATGTTGTTATAAAGACCCCTGAATTTGCAACAGAAGCTCAGGTTAAGTACATAGCTGAAAAGTTCATCGCTATGGAAGCTAAAGTTTTTGCAGATGCCGAAAATGCTGAACTCAGCAAGCACATTGACCTTGATTCATTTGCAAGAATGTATCTTGTTCAGGAACTTTCAGCAAACCTTGATGCTGCTTCAACAAGCTATTATGTAACATATGACTGTTCAAAGGGTGATAACGCTCGTTTTGTTGCTTCTCCTGTATGGGACTATGACTGGGCATTCGGTCAATATGAAAAAACAGATGCAAAATATGATGTTAATGGTAAAGCTTTGGATCCAAAAGCTACTGGTGCTTGGTTTGCTAAAAACAAAAAGTATGATGATAGTTCTATTAATACTGCAAGAAAGTACAGCATTCAGTCAAAGCTTGCCAATAACTCTTCCTTCCAGCAGGTGATCAAAAAAGTTTGGGACGGCACAGATACACAGGAAGGCTTCTACGCAAAGGTTCAGAAATACTATGGCGACAACAGTCAGCTTGATGCATGGTACAATAAGATTTCAGCTTCTGTAAATATGAACGAAACTCGTTGGGGATTTATCAAGGATGATAATGTTAAAAATTGGGGTTCAGCTGATAACAGTGACACACATTTAGGTGCAGTAAACTGGCTTGAAAGTTCATTCCTTTCACCTCGTGCAAGTTGGATGAATGGTGAATTTAAAAAATATCCTGCATACACCCAGATTGCAGCTCCTACACTTACAGCTTATTTGGCTGATGGAAAAACTGAGCTTACAGGTGAAGTAGCAGTTGGTGACTCCATTGTACTCAAAGCTGACACAACTGAAATCTTTGTTACTTATGAGTTATACAAAAACAATGAAATGGTTGAATCTAATGATAATGGTGTATTCACAGTACTCGCTGAAAATGGTACTACCAAATACACTGTAAAGACTTTGTACGGTACGAATAATAGGAAGGAATCAAATGATGTAACTGTAACAGTTAATTCTGTAGATATTCCTGTATTAGAAAGAGTATCTCTCACAGCAAGTTCAGCTAGCATCACAACGGGTAGCTCAGTAACACTCACAGCAACTCCAACACCGGCAGATATAGAAGGCTGCACTTACACATTCTATCGTTCAACTGATATTAATAGTAATTATACATTACTTGGATCGGCTTCGATATCGAACACTGTTAAAGAAACACTCAATGAAGCTGGCACATACTATTACTATGTTGAGGCAACTAAAGATGGTAAAACTGTAAAATCACAAACTATAAGCGTTACAGTAACTGAGCCTATCTCAGGCACACATGATGTAACTGTTTACTTTAAGTCTGCATCAGCATTTGCATATGCTCCTAAAGTAATTCTTAACAATGGTTCTGAGATAACAATGACTAAGGATCAGGAACTTGGTACAATTTACTCAGGTGCTTTGACTATATATTGGTTCAAAGCAGTGCTCACAGTTGATTCAAAAAGTACAAATACTCTCATCTTCAAGACGAATCGTACTAGTCTTAATTCATCAATCAAAGGTAACTTTGCCGGTACGGAATATTACTTTGCTGCTGACAACATTATGAATGGCAGTGAAATCGTTGACCTTACATCACAGCCTGAGTACATCCGTAACTACTATCATACACCTCTTCATATGGTATATAGCAGTTATGAGTCAGATAAGAAACTTGGCTTTACAAATATTGGTGGCAAAATGTATCAGCTTGGCGCCGAGGTTGATGAAAATGGTAAAATTATCAACAGTAATGCTACTATTGATACTGTAACAACTTTACAAAAATCTATTGTTAATCTTGTTGATGTAAGTGAAGTCCAGAACAATTTGCTCGATGTAAATCTTGACGGTTCCGTTGACATCACTGATGCAACAATGATACAAAAAGTACTCGCTGGTATATAAAATTTTTGAATAGTAAAATCACCTGATAACTATGTAAAACTATATATACTGTAATAAAATAAGGATATCAGAATTTTTTCTGATATCCTTATTCTTTTTTTGTTAAAAGTTACATAAATATCATCTGATTTGTAATAAATTGCTGAATAAATTTGCCGACTTTTGTGAAAATATACAATAATAAAATTTAATCATAAACCTTGAAAAAATCCTACGTTTATGATATTATATATTCATAAATATGGGTAAGTGTATGAGTTGTAAGCGGAACATATTGTATTTTTCAGAAAACTATATGTTCACCGTAGGTCAGACGGTAAAAACGCTGAAAAGTTTTTCTCATTAGAAAAATAGCTTAATTCGCACACAACAGCTCATAAATCTCTAATTTATGAAAATGGAGGTAATAATTATGAAAATGAAAATTAAGCGTATTTCTAAAAGTACGCTGTCCGTCATTCTTGCAATGATGATGCTTGTGTCAACATCACTTGTTGGTATGTTTACAACTACCGCAGCAACTGTTACTGATGACAGCTCTGTTGGTGCAAATAATTTTATTGGCGGTAGTACGATATATTTTAAGCCTAATAGTAATTGGTCGGCATATACTAAGTATGCTGTCGATTTTTATGCTGGTGCCAACCATTCTTGGGTTGGCTTATATGACAATGACGATGACGGTTATTATTCAGCAACTATACCTTCGGGAAGTTGGACTAATGCGATTTTTTGTCGTTTAAAAGTGAATGAAAGCGGTGCGCTTTCTGATGCTCAGATAGCCGCAGGAGGTAATAGTTGGATAGGTGATAATACTTATTGGAATAAAACACGTGATTTATCTGGTGAATCTGGAAAGAACTGCTATACGTTGGATGAAGGTGTATGGGGCGAATCTGAAGATAAAAAAGGTGGTTCTTGGTCAACATATACAGTTACTTATCCACCAGAAAAGCCTTCTGTAAATTTTGGTTCCAATAATGGTGGTACAATATCGGCAAGCGCAAATGGTACAAATATCAATTCAGGAACTACTTTTGACAAAGCAACTGATGTAACTTTTACAGCCACACCAAGTGAAAATTATGTAATTGAGGGTTGGTACAGCGATTCAAACTTTACTAACAAAATTGCTAGTGCAGGCACTTCAGAAACTTATAATGTTACAGTTTCAACTGCAGTAACTGTATTTGTAAAATTCAAGAGCACTCTCACTCCAACATATCAGGTTGCTATAAAAAGCGGGTCACCTGTTGATATGCACGAAACTTCAGTTGCCGGAGTTTATATTTCTGATTCTATAATTTCCAATGGCACAGATTTCAAAATCAAGAACTCAGATGGTAAATATGCTAAGCGCGGTGATGGGGATGCTAATGGTTCTACATATTATATAAACAGTACTAATGATAGAAATGCAAAAGTTTCTGATGATTGGACAGACACTTATGGTACTGAAAGTTGTAATGATTGGAAAATTAACTGTTTTGATACATATGTAGTATATGATTCAAATGAAAAGATTGTCTATCTCACCTTAGATCCTAATAACAAGCAGTCTTTCACTATCTACGCTAAATCCGGTACAGTAAGAAATGATGAGGATTATAATAATGTAACAGGTTCTTTAGGCTACGGCATTACTACTGTTTCCGGTGCAGGTGATATTGGCGATACAACACGTTATTATGACTCAACAACGCATAAGTATTATAATGTTGCAGAGGATACTGCAATTACAATAACAACAACTATGAGTAATGACGCCGACGCAAAAGGTTACTATGTTTGGGCATTCTGCGTAAACGGTAAATATGTTGAGGCAATAAAAGACGTTGATTCAGATGGCAATGTTATCTATCGTTCTTCTGCTTACAGACTTAATTCTGAAGACGCAGTAAATAATTCATTTGAAATTACTCCAATTTACCTTAACAGAATTGTTGAAGCTGATGGTGACTATATTCACCTTTATGTTGACGCTTCATCAGTAAAAGACACTTGGGGAAATACCATTGCTGTATATCCTTATGCGCAGTCAGGCGAAACCGTTCCACTTAATAAAAAACCATTTGGAGACTATCCCGGACAGCCAATGGTGCTTAATGGTAGATTCTACGAAATCTTGGTTCCAAAACATGAATATGTTGTAGAAAATGGAAAGTTAACAAAGACAGAAAATTATATGTTCGGTTTAACAGTTTGTAGTTATTCTTTAGATACTATTCATTCGGAGATAACCCAAAATGCTACAAACTATCAGACTTATGACTATTCTGACTTTATTCAGCTAACTAAGGATGCGGATGTAACCGCTGCACTCTTTTCCATAAAGCGTTATGTAGATAAAGATCATTATAGTATTATATATTCTGGTGCTGGTTATACAGGCATAAGAAATAACATTGGCACAGATTGGAACAACCTGCAAACTAATCCTTTTGAAGATTTTACCGACTTCTATGGCCGTAACACCGATATTTTCGGTAATATTCTTGAAGAAGATCAGATAGCAAATACTGATAAATCAGTTCACATCATTTCTCTTGGTAATATTAATATAAGTAGTGGTGATGATTACACTACGATTGGTCAATGGGCAACAAAATGGTTTGTATATGATAATGATGGTAATCTTATTTCCGAAGGTACCCCTTCACAATACATTGATGAAAATTCTCCTGTTCGTCAGGATCTTCTTAATAATTACGGTGAAAGATGTGAAAATGTACCAACATATATTAGCTATGACAAAGAAAAAACTGATGGTGGTGTTCGTTCTGACGGTCGCTGGTACTATTCAAAAGTTGGCGACTTAGAGTTTACTTCTGATGTTGCCATTGAATACAACTCAGGCAATGGTGAATGGATTGAAGATGAAAATTCAGGTGTAAAAAACGAAGACGGTTTTGTTTCTACTGTAACCAATGGTTCTGTTGCAAGACTTGACGGTGTTAGAGAAGCAACTTATAAATCCGTTGATGGTACTGCAACCATTAGTGTTGATGCTAAAGATGGTTGGACATTTGCTGGATGGTATATTAAGTCTAAGAATGCTGACGATAGTTACTCATACTATGAAATTTCAAAGACTAATACAACAGTAAATAATTTCCAAATGAACAACTCTTATCACATTGTTGCTCGTCTTGAGAAAATTCCTGAGGGCTCTCTTGTACTCAGACATGCTCAGTATTCAGGTACAAATCCTCCTGCTCACTCTGGCGGTTCAATAGTTGGTCAGTATTTCATAAAGGCTGTAGTGAAAGACAGCGATAATAATATTGTTAAAACGTATGACTTTACTGAAGATCCAATTTCAATTGATTACTTACGTTCTAATTATACAATTGATGTAACACTCAAAACTGTATGTTATGAACCTAACACTTTCTATTCATGGTATCAGATGGCACCTGACGGAAATTATTTTGAAATTGGTCCTGAAGATTATGATCCAAAAGGTAAAGATGGAGAACTTACTTTTGCAATGAACCTTAAATGTTCGCAACTCTTTAACGGACAGGATTTGGAAGTTAACGTTATAAGATTCTATTCAGACCTTGTAAAGGTTTCCGGTACTTGCGA
>OLOI01000446.1_pt1 | contig 42000 bp, 37 predicted proteins | sample 1672131 | NCBI WGS metagenome assembly OLOI01 (sample SAMEA3136651, study PRJEB25190) | human gut metagenome
TTGGAGAACATGCCGCCCGGAACCTGATACAGCAGGGTGTTGGCATCAACGCCCAAAGACTTCTGGTTGATCTGGCCGTTGGCGATGTACTTCTCGCGCAGCTTGTTGAAGTAAGCGCGGACGACATTCAGCTGGTTCAGATCCAGACCGGTGTCGTAGTCGGTGCCCTGCAGGGCGGCGACCAGGCTTTCGGTGGGCATGTGAGAAGTGCCCAGAGCCAGAGGACTCATAGCGGTATCGACGATGTCGGCACCAGCCTCGATGCCCTTCAGGATGGACATGGAAGCCAGACCTGCGGTGTAGTGGCTGTGGATGTCCACGGGGATCTTGACGGTCTTTTTCAGCTCGGAGACCAGCTCATAGCAGGTGTAGGGCTTGAGCAGGCCGGCCATATCCTTGATGCAGATGGAGTCAGCGCCCATCTCCTCGAGGGTCTTGGCATAGTTGGCGAAGTACTCGTTGTTATGTACCGGGCTCAGGGTGTAGCTGATGCAGGCCTGAACATGGGCCCCCTCCTTGTTGGCTGCCTTGATGGCAGTCTGCAGGTTGCGGGGGTCGTTCAGCGCGTCAAAGATACGGATGACGTCGATGCCGTTGGCAACGGACTTCTGGACGAAGTACTCGACGGCGTCATCAGCGTAGGGACGGTAGCCCAGCATGTTCTGGCCGCGGAACAGCATCTGCAGCTTCTGGTGGGGCAGCTCCTTGCGCAGGATGCGCAGACGCTCCCAGGGGTCCTCGTCCAGGAAGCGGATGCAGGAGTCGAACGTAGCGCCGCCCCAGCACTCAACGGAGAAATATGGGATCTTGTCCATTTCGGGCAGGATGGGGCGCATCTCGTCCATGGTCATACGGGTGGCCAGCAGAGACTGATGGGCGTCACGCAGGACGACCTCAGTAATCTTAATGGGTTTCTTAGCCAATGTGATTCACCCGGCCTTTCTATTAGTTCATGGTGATGAGCAGGTCGCCGGAGTTGACAACATCGCCCTTGCGCACATTGACGCTGGCAATGGTGCCGTCCTGCGGAGCGCTGATCTCGTTCTCCATCTTCATGGCCTCGAGGATCAGCAGGGTGTCGCCAGCCTTGACGGAGTCACCGGCCTTGACCTTGACATCCAGGATATTGCCGGGCATGGGAGCGGTGACGGAGACGGCACCGGCGGCACCGGCAGGAGCGGCGGCAGGTGCAGGAGCAGCGGCGGGTGCCGGAGCGGCTGCGGGGGCAGCAACAGGAGCAGCAGCGGCAACGGGAGCGCCGGTGCCTTCCTCAACGGTGACATTATAAGCAACGCCGTTAACGGTAACGATCAGGTTTTTCATGGAAAAGTCCTCCCTATTTCAAGGTTGATGATTACAGCGTGATATTGCCGTGCTTCTTAGCCAGGCGCACAGTGCGCTTGCTGGCCAGCATATCCAGAGCCTGAGCGACAGCGCCGCGGGCGGTGGCAGCATCGGCAATGGCGTCAGCAGCACCGTTGGCCACAGCGGCATTGGCGCTGCAGACCTCCTTGGCGTAGGCGGCAGCCTTGGCCTTGGTGGCGTTGACGATGTTATCAGAAGCGAAGATCTCGTCCTTGTACAGAACGGTGACAGCGGCCTCGGGAGCCAGCGGGGCTACGGTGCAGCCCTGCACGGCAACACGCCAGTCAGCACAGGCGGCAAAGACCGTGTAGGCAGGGCCGACGGCCTCACCGGCCAGTACGGCGACCTTGACGGTGGTAGCCTCGGCGTAGACACCGGCCATACGGGCAGCCTGACGGATGCCGCCTGCCTGATCGTCGCCCTCGCTCTTGCCGAAGCCCTCGGTGTTGACGATGGTCACAACGGGGATGCTGTAGGCATCGCACAGACGAACGAAGCGGGCAGCCTTGGCGGTGCACTTGTGGCACAGGGCGGCCTTCTCGGTGGCCAGGATACCAACGGCGCTGCCGTTGATGGTGGCCAGTGCGGTGACGATGTTCTTGCCGTAGCCTGCGTACAGCTCCACAGTGCTGCCCTCATCGGCCAGAGCGGCGATGGCGTCAGCCGCGGAGTACTTGACGAGGTCAAGAGCCTTGGAAGGAGCGGCAAAGTCGAACAGCGCAGGACCGGCCAGATTGTTGGCGGGCAGCAGGGCGACGATGGAGGCAGCCTGCTTGGCGGCGTCAACGGCGTCCGCAGCAGTAACGGCGGCTACACCGGCCTTGGCGGCAAACGCGGCAGAGCCGGCGTTTGCAACCTTGTCCTCAGCGTTGAACGGAGCGTTCAGGAACAGCTCGGCATCCTCTGCCATGACACAGACGTCCGCGGCAGCGGCGTTGATGGCGTTGGTACCGGCGCAGGTACCGGTGACAACGGCGACCTGAGGCACAACGCCGGAAACGCGCGCGATCTCTGCGGTCAGGCGGGCGTTGGCGTTGAGCAGATCAAGACCGCCCTCAAGCTTGGCACCCGTGGAATCATAGAACGTAACAACCGGTGCGCCGGTCTCGGCGGCCATCTCCAGCACGCGGATATTCTTTTCAATATCCTGCACGCCGACGGGAGAACCGTCCTCAAACACGACGTAGGCGTTCTGGCCGTTTGCACAGCCGTAAGCAGCACTCACTGCGCCGTCGGTAAACAGCGGCGAGTAGGTGCCGTCATCAAAAAATGCTGCAAGGATCTCTGCCTTGCCGGGCTTATTTGCTGCCATACAGTTTCCTCCTATGGTAAAGCTGACTGTTTTTTATAAAAATACTTTACAAAAAATCCGCCATTTAATTGAATTATACTACGTTCGCGACGTTTCCACAAGTGGAATATTGCACATTTTTCAGAATTATCTGCAATTTTAGTCAGAATTTGTGCGCTTTTTAAGGGGGCCGGGGCGGCGGGCCGGGCTGGCAGCACGGCTCTCCCCTTTGCAGGCAGATTTCATGGCTGCGTTGCGCAGGGCATTGATCTCGCTCTTTTTCAGCTCACGGTACTCGCCGGGCTGCAGCATACCGAGCTTGACGGGACCCTCGGCGCTGCGGCGCAGGCGCACGACCTGCAGGCCGACAGCGGAGCACATGCGGCGGATCTGGCGGTTGCGGCCCTCGTGCAGGGTGATCTCCAGCACACTGCGGCCCGGCTCATCGACCACGACGTGGATGACGCAGGGCCTGGTTTTGACGCCGTCATCCAGCACAACGCCGGACGACATCTCGATGATCTGCTGCTCAGTGGCGCGGGGATTGACCGTGACGCGGTACAGCTTGCCGACACCGCCGGACGGGTGGGTCAGCATATTGATAAACGCGCCGTCATCGGTCATGAGCAGCAGCCCCTCGCTGTCCTTGTCCAGGCGGCCCACCGGGCGCAGCATGGCGGGCACATCGGAAACAAGATCCATGACGGTCTTGCGGCCACGGTCGTCAGAGCGGGTCGTCAGATAGCCGCGGGGCTTGTGCAGCATAATATAGGTGTACTGGCGCTTGCGCACGATGCGCTGTGTCTGCCCGTCGATCATGACCTTGTCATAGTCGGGGTCCATCTTGTCGCCCAGGGTGACCGGGTGGCCGTTGACCTTGACCTTGCCCGCAGCGATCAGGCGCTCGGCCTCGCGGCGGGAGCAGATGCCCTGGTCGGCCAGTACCTTTTGAATACGTTGTTCTGCCATTAAAATTTATACTCCTTATTCGGCGGGTGCGTCAGCACCCGGCTTTTCTTTCTTGATGAGCGCAGCGACCTTGTCCACCAGCTCCGGCAGCGAGGCTATAACATTGTCAACGGCGGAGACCTTCTCCACCAGCTGGACGGTGCGCACATTGCCGTTGGAAACGACGAGGAATGCCACCGGCGTGACCGAGACGCCTGCGCCGCTGCCGCCGCCGAACATCTGCTTGTTGGAGCTGGGGCCGACGTCGGAGCCGCCGGACACAAACCCGAAGGTGACGCGGGAGACCGGGATGATGGTGGTGTCATCCACATGGATCGGGTCGCCGATGATGGTCTCGGCGTTGACCATGTCGCGGATTTTCTCGATGGTGACGCCCATCAGACCTTGAATAGGATGTTCAGCCATTGTAAGTTCCTCCTTTTATCGAAAAAAAGAAATCGTTTATGCCTTTGCGGCGGGCTGCAGCTGCGGGTCCTTCCACAGACGGTACAGCAGCCGGATGACGAGCCAGAGCAGTACGGCGGCGCAGGACGTCAGACGGAACGAGACGATACGCTCCCCTGCGCGCTCACCGGTGAAATCCGGCTCGAGCCAGAGGCGGTCACTCTGTACGCGGATGTACTGCTGGACCAGAGCCAGCAGATTGTTGGCAAACGCCATTTCGGCGCCGAACAGCTCGGCGGTGGCGCTGGCCTCGTCGGCGGTCACGGTCCAGAAGATGTCCAGCCCGGACACCCGCACCGAACGCAGCAGGTGGCGCCCCAGCCAGCCTGTGTGGCCCAGCATGCACCGGGCAAATGCCATCGGGTCATTGGACAGCAGCTGCATAGCGGCGTCGATGCGCGCCGAGATGCCGAACGGCAGGCCGCTCTTTTTCGCGCTGCCCTCAGCATCGGCGCTTTCAGTGGGGACACTGTCAGCAGACTTCGGCGCTTCGGGCTTTCCCTGCGCCGCGGGCTGCCGGGCGACGGTCTGTGCGGGCTTTTTCAGTGCTTCCGGCTGGCCCTTGCGCGGCCAGAGCGTGAAGTGCAGCGGTCCGTAGCAGGCCGTGGCCCGCACGCTGCCCGGGCGGTACGCAAACCGAACGCCCAGCGGTATCAGCAGGGCGACGAGCAGCAGCAAGAGCACCGCCAGCAGCACCCAGCCGATCAGTCGGAGAAGGAACAACAGAATGGCCATAAGCAATCACTTCCATTCCAGCTGACCGTCGTCGCCTTCCGTCTCCTCCGGCTCGGCGCTCTCGGCAGCCTCGCCGTGAAGCGGCGGCAGGTCGGCCAGACTGCCGAGGCCAAAGACGCGCAGAAATGTGTCCGTGACCTGGAAAGCTACCGGCTTGCCGGGCAGGTCCAAGCGGCCCGCCTCCTCGATCAGTCCCTTGTCCAACAGCTTGGTGACGGTGGACGACGAGTCAACGCCGCGGACCTGCTCGATAAAGCTGCGGGAGACGGGCTGATTGTAGGCGATGACGGCCAGTACTTCCAGTGCGGCGGGCGAAAGCGGCGCGTTGCGGCGGGTGTCCAGAATGCGCTTGACCATCTCGCCGTAGTACGGGCGGGTCGTCATCTGCCAGCGGTCAGGCTCGAAGTACAGAATGACCATGCCGCTCTCCTGCTCGTCGTAGCGCTTTTGCAGCTTTTGCAAAAGCGTGGTGACCTCGTCGGCGTCCAGCCGCAGGGCGTCGGCCAGGCGGGCGGTCTCCACAGGCTCGGCGTGGGCAAACAGCATGGCTTCAAGAGAGCCGAGCTCCTGTCGTTCTGTCATGGCGTTTTGTCCTTTCTTCTGCGGTGTGTGCGGTCCAGCTGCAAGGTGCCGCTGTCGTCGACCTTGACGCGTCCTGCGCGGATGAGCTCGAGCAGCGCCAGGAAGGTCGCTACGTTTGTGCTGCGGCTTTCCTCGTGGCTGAACAGCTGGCCCATTTTTTGCAGGCTGCCCTTGAGCAAGCCGCGCAGCATGTGGGAGACACGGCTGGCGACGGAGACAAACGGCGCGGTGACGAGCGGCTCAAACTTTTCCTGCGTGGGCTTTTTCTTGCGGGTGCTGCGGCCCATCAGATTGAACCACGCCTGAACGAGCCAGTTCGGGTCATGGCGGCGGGTGTATTCGGCAGCGCCGACCAGCGGCATCGGCTCACGGGCTACGGTGTACAGGTCACGGGCACGGCTGCCCAGCTGGGCGGCCACCTCCTTGCAGGCGCTGTACTCGATCAAACGCCCCGTCAGCTCGGCCTTCATGCGCTCGGCCTCGGGGCTGCGCGGCAGCAGCAGGGCGCTTTTCATCTGCACCAGATGCGCCGCCATGTCGATGAACTCGCTGGAAATCTCCATCCGGTCCTGCTGCATCTCCCGGATGGCAGCGGTGTACTGCTCGATCAGCTCCATGATGTTGACATCATAGAGGTTCATTTTATTTTTGCCCACCAGGTACAGCAGCAAATCCAGCGGGCCCTCAAAATCTTCTATTTTAAATGTCAGAACTTCCGGCAAAAACTCAATACCCCCAAAGCAGCTCCACAAAGCCTGTCAGGTGCAGCATCAGCCGCCACATACCGTTGACAAGCCAAGACAGCGGCGCGTCCAGCAGACCCAAAAACACCAGTGCCAGCACGGCCAGCATAATATATCGCTCATATTTCATCGCCCTAAAATAGAGCCGCTGCGGCAAAAACAAGAGCGCAATGCGGCTGCCGTCAAACGGCGGCACCGGCAGCAGATTGAAAACCGCCAGGCTCAGATTCATGGCTACCATATAATATAAGAACATCGTTAGCACAGGAACGGCGTCCCCCAGCCCGCTGTACCAGCACAGCTTGTACAGGATCATCGACACCCACGCCAGCAGCAGATTGCTGGCAGGCCCCGCGGCGGCGGACAGCGCCATGCCGACCTTGGGGTTCTTATATTTGTACGGGTTGATCGAGACAGGCTTGGCCCAGCCGACGCCGCCCACCAGCATGCACAGGGCACCCAGCGGGTCAAAGTGGCGCAGCGGATTCATCGAGAAACGCCCGGCGCGCACGGCAGTGTCATCACCCAGCAGGTGGCTGGCCAGCGCGTGGGCCGACTCGTGAAACGGGATGGTGATGAGCACGACAACAGCGCGCAGCAGATACTGCACGATCACCGCGGGAGACAACAATCCGTTCAAAAGGTAACACCACCCCATTAAAAGCTTAGTCTATTATATCGTAGAAACGGCGGCAAGACAAGCCCTGTAGGCACCGAAAACACAATATTTAGCGCCTGAATCAAACAAAAACGCAAAATTATGAAAAAAATCAAAATTTTTTCTGTCAAAACACTTGCATTTTCGCGCAGTATACGCTATAATATTAAAGCTATTGAAAAGGAGGTGCAAGCAATTATGGCCAAATGTTCTTGCTGTGGCAAGGGTGTCACGTTCGGTATCAAGGTTTCTCACTCTCATCGTCGGAGCAACCGTACCTGGAACCCCAATGTCAAGCGCGTGAAGGCGATCGTGGACGGTTCCCCGAAGTATATCTACGCCTGCACCCGCTGCCTGCGCTCTGGTAAAGTTACCCGCGCGGTCTGATTGGAAGGAAAAAATGCCGGTCACATCGTGTGACCGGCTTTTTCTCTTTTATGCTTGCTTTTTAGGAGGTGGGTCTATGCTCCCCCGTGACCCTGTAATGCTGTTGAGCTATGTAAACACCCAACTGCGAGACCGCGACGCCAGTCTGGACGCGCTGTGTGACCGTGAGGAGGCTGACCGTGACGCGCTGTGTGCGGCCCTGCGCGAGATCGGCTATGAGTATGACGCTGCACAGAATCGCTTTGTGTGACGCCGGTTTGTGTGAAGTTTGAGAGAGGAAGTTGAAGTACCCGATGAATTTTATCTTTGTCAGCCCGCATTTTCCCAAGACCTACTGGAATTTCTGTGACCGTCTGCACCGCAACGGCGTCAATGTGCTGGGCATCGGTGATGCTCCGTTTGACGAGATTCCCTGGGAATTGAAGCAGTGCCTGACTGAGTATTACCGCGTGAATGATCTTGGCAATTACGACGAGATGCTCCGCGCTGTCGCGTACTTTACCTTCCACTATGGCAAAATCGACTGGATCGAGTCCAACAACGAGTATTGGCTGGAGATGGACGCCCAGCTGCGCACGGATTTCAACATCAATACCGGTGCGAAGAATGACTTCATCGAGCGCATCAAGTACAAGAGCAAAATGAAGGAAAGCTACATCGCTGCGGGTGTACCGGTGGCGCGCTACCATATTGTCAGCACACTGGCCGAGGCCCGCGCCTTTATCAAGGAGGTCGGCTATCCGGTCATCGTCAAGCCGGATAACGGCTGCGGTGCCGAGGCGACCTACAAGCTGCGCAATTTCACCGAGCTGAAAGAATTCTACGCCAAGCCGCATAACGTCCGGTACATTATGGAGGAGTACATCAACGGCACCATCGTCAGCTTCGACGGTGTGGCCGACAGCCATTGCGTGCCGCTGTTCTACACCTCCAACGTGTTCCCCACCCCGCTGCTGGACATCGTCAGTCAGAACGGCGACCTCTCCTACTGGACGCAGAAGTCCGTGCCCGCTGCGCTGAAGGATGTGGGCTTCCGCACCATCAAGGCGTTCGGCGCAAAGAGCCGCTTCTTCCACTGCGAGTTCTTCCGGCTGAATGAGGACAAGCCGGGTCTTGGCAAAAAGGGCGACTACGTTGCGCTGGAGGTCAACATGCGCCCCGCAGGCGGCTACACGCCCGATATGATCAACTATGCGAACTCGGTGGACTGCTACCAGATCTGGGCGGACATGGTCTGCTACGACGAGGTACGCAACGCCGAGCTGGACGGCCCGAAGTATTTCTGCGTCTACGCAGGCCGCCGCGACTGCCATGAGTACAAGCACACCCATGCGCAGATCATGGCCAAGTACGGCTCCCGTATGCGGATGTGTGAGCGCATTCCCCAGGCGCTGCGCCTGGACATGGGCGACTGGATGTACACGGCCGTTGTGCGCTCCACCGCGGAGCGCGATGCGTTTATTCGGTACGTGCAGGAGCAGGCGTAACGAAAAGGCTTCCCCCTCGGGGAAAGCCTTTTACTTATATAAAACAGGAGCCTGACCGGCTGTGGTCAGGCTCCTGTTGGTTTATTTCAGCTTCACGCTCTTGTGGTATACGACCAGTGAAATGCCCGCCGTGATGACCTCGGTCACCCAGAAGGCGTTCCAGATGCCGTCGGCACCCAGCAGGTGGCAGAACAGCCAGGCCAGCGGCATGATGACAACGATGTAACGGCACAGCGAGATGACCAGTGACTGCACGCCCATGCCGAGACCCTCCAGCGAGCCGGAGGCGACGACTGAAATCGTCGAGACGATGAAACCGACGCAGATGATGCGCAGGGCCGACGTGCCGATGGCGATGGTCTCGGCGTTCGAGCTGAAAAGCCCGATCAACTGACCGGACAGCGCCAGACAGAGCACCGTGCCCGCGGCCATGATGGCGGCGCACATGCCCATGGACGTGCGGTAGATCTTTTTGACGCGGTCATACTCCCCCGCGCCGTAGTTGTAGCCGATGATGGGGCGCAGACCCTGCACAATGCCGTTGGCGGGCAGGTACAGGAAGGTCTGTAATTTATAGTAGATACCCAGCACGACGACATAGCTTTGAGAGTAGACGGCCAGCAGCGAGTTCAGGAAGGTGATGAGCACCGAGGGCAGCGCCAGATTCAGGATGGCCGGTACGCCGATGGAATAGAGCTGCAGGGCCATTTTGGCGTCCGGCTTCAGGCAGCCGGAGCGCAGCCTGACCGGGATAGGGCTGACGAAGTAGACAATCAGATAGAAGATGAGAGGAACCATCTGGCCGATGCCGGTAGCCAGCGCCGCACCGGCAATGCCCATTTTGGGGAACGGGCCGATGCCGAAAATCAACAGCGGGTCCAGAATGATGTTGCAGACCGAGCCGCCCATCAGGCCGATCATCGTGATGTTCATCCGGCCCACCGCCTGAAAGATCTTCTCAAACGCCATGGCGGCCATGATGACGACGGCGAACATAAAGGCAACGCGGGAGTAGGTCACGCCCATGGCAATGACGGTCTCGTCGCTGGTGAAGGAGCGCAGGAACCGCGGCATGATGGCGGTGCAGACGATGGAAATCACGACGCCGTGGATCAGCGAAAGCACCATGCCGTGGGTGGCGGCCATGTCAGCCTTTTCTTTGTTGCCTGCACCGAGATGCAGCGAGATCAGCGCGGCAATGCCGATGCTGAAGCCGATGGCAATCGCGTTGATGAGGTTCTGCACCGGGTAGACGAGGGACAGCGCAGTCATGGCTTCCTCACTGATGCGGGCGACAAAGAGGCTGTCCACGATGTTGTACAGTGCATTGACCAGCATCGAGACGACCATGGGCAGGGCCATTGAGGTCAGCAACGGAAAAATCGGCTTTTCTTTCATGAAGGTATCGTTCATGGGCTCCTCCTTTTGACACAACAAAAACCACACAACGCTTTCCCGGAAAGAAAGCGCTGTGTGGCGAAAAGTAGTATCAGAACTGTAAAAATCCACACCTGTTTTAGGTGTTTCTATTATACAAACCAGCGCGGAATTTGTCAAGCCGCTTGCAACAGCTGCGCAAAAACGGTACAATAAAGACAAAAATCGTATTGCGAGGGAAAAGACATGAAAAAGCTACTGGTCTCCGGCGCGGGCGGCTTTGTTGGGGCGCGCATCATGACCCAGCTGGCGGGGCGGTACGAGCTGTGCGCCTTCCCCAAAGGAATGCTGGCCGCAGCGGATGAGCAGACCGTGGCCGACTGGGTGCGGCGCGTGCAGCCGGACATGATCGTACACACGGCGGCGCTCTCCGACACGTGCTACAGCGAAAAGCACCCGGACGAGTCCTACCGCGCCAACGTTCTGCTTCCGTGCTGGATGGCAGCTGCAGCGCAAAAAAGCGGCGCAAAGCTGGTTGCGTTCAGCTCTGACCAGGTCTACACGGGCCTTACTGAGCACGGGGCGTTTGACGAGGATACACCGCTCTCCCCCGCCAACGTCTATGGCCGCCACAAGCAGGAGATGGAGCAGCGCGTGCTGGATATTTTGCCCGATGCCGTGCTGCTGCGGGCGGCCTGGATGTACGACCTGCCCGGGTACGGCCTGCCGATCCGCGGTAACTTCTTGCTGAACCTGCTGACCGCCGCTATGCGGCAGGAGACGCTGCGGTTTTCGGCGCGGGACTACCGCGGCATCACCTATGTGCGGGAGGCCGTGGAGCGGCTGACCCAGGCCATGGAACTGCCGGGCGGTGTGTACAACTTTGGCAGCGAGAACGACTGCGACATGGTCACGACGGCCCGGCGTGCCTGTGCGCTGCTGGACATCCACCCCGTCATAGAGACGGCAGACTGGCCGCGCAGCCTGCTGATGGACGGCGGCAGGTTCCGTGCGGCAGCGGGTGTCGGCTTTGACGATACCCTGACGGGTGTACAGCGCTGTCTGCGGGATTACGGTCTGCTGAAATAAAGCTGCAATAAAAAACCTGTACCGGCAAAAGCGGTACAGGAATTTTTTTACATCTCGCCGCGTCCGGCCATGGCACGGTACAGCGTCGTCTCATCGGCGTATTCCAGACTCGAGCCGACGGGCAGGCCATAGGCCAGGCGGGTCGTTTTGATGCCCAGAGGCTTGATGAGTTTGGCAATATACATTGCCGTGGCCTCGCCCTCCACCGTCGGGCTGGTGGCCATGATGACCTCCTTGACGGTGTCATTCAGACGGGCCAGCAGCTCCTTGATGCAGAGCTGATCTGCACCGATGCCATCCATCGGCGAAATCAGGCCGTGCAGCACATGGTACAGGCCGTTGTACTCGTGGGTGCGCTCAATCGACTTGATGTCGCGCGGGCCCTCGACCACGCAGATGATGCTGCGGTCACGCTTCTGGGAGGCGCAGATCTTGCAGACATCGCCGGTGGTGTAGTCCTGGCAGATGCGGCAGCGGTGCAGGTCACTTTTGGCGTGCTCAATCGCCTTGGCCAGCTCCATGGCCTGCTTGGGCGGCATCGACATGACCTGATAGGCCATACGCACCGCACTTTTGCGGCCAATGCCGGGAAACTGGGCAAACTGGTCGATCAGATTCTCCAGCGGCTCAACATTGTTGTTGAACATAGGCAGCCTCTTAGCCCAGACCGGGGATGTTCAGACCGCCGGTCATCTTGGACATCTCCTCCTCGGAGTCCTTGTCAACGGCAGCGGAGGCGCTGTTGACGGCGGCGGCAATCAGATCCTCAAGCATTTCAATATCATCGGGGTCGACGGCCTCGGGCTTGATCTTGACGGCGGTGATCTCATGCTTGCCGTTCATCGTGACAGTGACCATCTCACCGCTGGCGGTGCCGGTGTACTCCTTGGCTTCGAGCTCCTCCTGCTTGGCGCGGATGTCGTCCTGCATCTTCTGGACCTGACGCATCATGGCGTTGGGATCGGGTCGGCCATAGCCCTTGGGCAGTCTTGCTTTCATGGTTGTATCCTCCAAAAATAATTATTTATCAACGATTTTTAAATCGACACCAAGCGCCTGCATCGTGTGCAGGGTCTCATCCAGGCTGACGGCAGCGGTGGTGTTGTCGGTCTTTGGCTCCTCATAGGGGCCGATACTGTACTTGGTGCGCGATACACGGTAGATAGTTTCCTTAAGACGCTTGCTGACCTCCCGGTTATTGCGGATATAATCGCGGAAGGCGTCGCTGCACTCAAACAGCACGCGCTTGCCGTCACAGTAGGCCCGGGTGCCGCGCAAAAAGGAGATGAGCATCGCATCATTCTCCTCCAAATCGGCCAGCACGGCGGGCCAGAAGGCGAACGGCTCCAGCGGGCCTGCCTGCCGCGGCGGCTCGGCCTTACGCGGGGCTGGGGCAGCGGGTGCTGGCGGTACCGGCGCGGGAGCTTGCTGCGGGGCAGGCTTCAGCTCCGGCTGCAGGAACGGCGGGTCATCGTCAATGGGCGGCGGTACATCATCCGGTGCAGCGGCGGGAACGCTCTGCGGCTGTACCACGGGCGGCACTACAGAGGGCGCAGCCTGTACCGGCGGCGCTGCTGTGTAGGCGCGCGGTGCGCTGGCGAACGCCTGAGGCGCGGCGGGTGCTGCCGGGGAGGGCTGCTGGATGATAACAGGTGCGGCGGCAGTCTCGGGCTGAGTCAGCGAGAAAATCGCCAGCTCCAGCTCAATGCGCTGGTCAGTGCCGCGGCTCATTTTCTCAAGTGCCGAGCCAAACGCATTGACCGCACGGATGGCCTCCCGCTGCGGGAAATCCCTGCGCTGGGTGTAGGCAGCCTCCTCCTCCGGCGAGATGCCGGTCAGAAGTGACGTGCCGCCCGGCAGCGCGCAGAGCATCAGATTGCGGTAATGCCCGGCGAGCTCCATGCAGAGGCGGCGCATATCGACGCTCTGCTGGCGCAGCTCGGCGATTTTTTCCAGTGCAGTGACGGAGTCCCCTGCCGCGATGGCGTCGCTGATCTCAAACAGGTAGCCCCTGTCCGTGACACCGGCCATACGGCGGACGAGCGTCTCGTCCACGTGGTTGTCGACACCGGCGCAGGTGTCCAGAACGGACAGTGCGTCACGCATGGCACCGTCGGCAAGACGGCCAATCAACTGTGCGGCGTTCTCGTCCAGCTCGATCTTCTCCTGCCCGGCTACGTAGAGCAGCCGCCCGGCAATGTCATCCGCCGTGATGCGGGTGAAGTCATACCGCTGGCAGCGGCTCAAAATCGTGACGGGAACCTTCTGCACCTCGGTGGTGGCTAAGATAAAGATGACGTGCTCGGGCGGTTCCTCCATCGTTTTGAGCAGCGCGTTGAACGCCGCGGTGGAGAGCATGTGCACCTCGTCGATGATGTAGACCTTGTACTTGCAGACTGACGGCAGATAGGCCACCTCGTCGCGCAGGTCGCGGATGTCGTCAACGCCGTTGTTCGACGCGGCATCCATCTCGATGATGTCCATGACGGAGCCGGAGTCAATGCCCTTACAAATTTCACACTCGCCGCAGGGGTCAGGGCTGGAGGTGTCCAGACAGTTGACCGCCTTGGCAAAGATCTTGGCGCAGGTCGTCTTGCCGGTGCCGCGGGTGCCGGTGAACAGATACGCATGGCCGATGCGCCCGGCAGAAATCTGGTTCTGCAGGGCCGTGACGATGGCCGTCTGGCCAACCACGTCCGCAAAGCGCTGGGGACGCCATTTTCGATACAGGGCACGGTACATCGGCTCACCTCCTGCAAAGCTACAAAAAACAGCGGGCAGAGCACGCGGCTGCGCTGCTTTGCGTACAGATGCAGGCTTGACCGCGGCACTAGGCAAGCGCCGCTTAATGCTGCTCGGTTCCCCGCCTGACATGGTTCACAGGCTGCCCACGCGCGGGACCTGCATCTGTACGCGAAACAGCGCAATTCAGCCCTGTCCGCTTTTAGTATTATACAATAAGTTTGGAATAAATGCAAGCGTTATCTTATATTTCGGGCATTTCGGGCATCTCGGACATCAATCTTCCTGCAGGCGCTGGACCATCTTGTAAAGGGCCTCGGCGCTGTTGAAGTTCTGCGGCATGATTTCGGATGCGGGGATCGAAATGTCGTATTCCTCATTCAGGGCCGAGATGATCTGCAGAATGTCGAAAGAGTCCAGGATGCCGTCATCAATCAGCGTTGTACAGGTGGAAAAGTCCACGTCCTCTTTGATTTCGCTTAAAATTTCCAGTAAACGTTCCATTGGTATTTCTCCTTTTCAAATTATCTTACACAGCGGGTGTATTGATGGGATAGGTCGGCGTTTCGCTGCGTACCGGGTGCGGCGTGCCGTTCTGCCACAGAATGACCTGCGGCAGGTCGCGGCTCAAAAACAGACCAAGTCCTTCCGTAACAGAGTAGGCACCGGTGTTTTCAAAAACAAGCAGGTCGCCGGGGCATAGTCCGGCCAGCGGCATACTGCGCACAAGAACATCATTCGTAGTACAAAGGCTGCCGCAAAGTGTCCAGTCCTGTACGGAAGCTGCCCGGGCAGCAAAATGGCGCAGATGCGGGCGTTTCATACCCATGATCTGGCCAAGATAATTCAGGTGGTTCATTCCACCGTCCACAATGCAGTAGTGCTGCCCGCCATGGTCCTTGCAGTCCATGGCGGTGGTCAGGTAATAACCGCATTCGGCGGTGTAAAAGCGGCCCATCTCAACGGTCAGATGGACCCAGCTGCTGACTTCGCGCAGTGCTGGCGCAAGGTCTTTGGCCGGGGACAGTGTGTCGGTAAAATCGTCGCCGTCAAAATACGGCACCGCCAGCCCTGGGCCGTATTCCAGTTCCGGCAGTCGCAGGCCGAAGGTCTGCTCAATTTCAGCGTACAGTTCCCGCAGCATGGCCAGCTCTTTTTGCTGATTGACCAGCTTTTTGCGCTGGGTCCCGACAAAGTAGTGAATGCCGATAAACTCCAGATCAGGTGTTTCCCTGCGATGCGCCAATGCGGTGAAAAGATCCTCCTTTGACATGCCGAACTGACTGCCCGCGTTCAGCCGCAGCAGCACGGGCAGCCGCTTGGCGGCCTTGCGTGCAGCATCCTGCAGATAGCGGACCTGCAGCAGAGATTCCGCTGTGCAGGTGCCGACGCCGTCGGCCACGGCGCGGGCAATATCCACAGGCGTCTTATTAACACCCGAATAGATAACACGTGCATCCGCAGCATGCAGGCTCTCGCAGAGCGAAAGCTCTCCGGGACTGCATACTTCCAGCCGCGCAGTGACCTGCATCATGGCAGGCAGCAGAAATGGGTTGGCCTTGATGGAATAGCAAAGGTCGATTTCCCTGCCCCAGATTGCCTGAATAGCGCGCACGCGGGCCTGCAAAGCGTCAGTGTCAAAGACAAACGTCGGTGTGCCGTAGGTGGCAGCAATTTTTTGTAAAGAAGCGTCGGTCATTTATGGGCTCCTTTTTTCGTCAGGGCAGCCAGTGCCGTGCGGTCAATTTTGCCGTTTTTATTCAGCGGCATCTCGTCCAGCTGCACAGCAGTATTCGGCTGCATAAAAGGCGGCAGACTTTCTTTCAGCGCAGCCAGCAGGGCAGCTTTCTCACAGCTGCCCGTGTAAAACAGGTGGAGCCGCTGGCGTTCGGCATCAAACGTGCAGCAGGCACGGGTCACGGCGTCGCAGCGCATAGCGGCAGCTTCAATTTCGCCAAGCTCTACGCGGTGTCCCATGTGCTTGATCTGGAAATCCCGGCGGCCAATATAATACAGGCTGCCGCTTTCGTCGTAGCGGGCCAGATCGCCGGTGCGGTAAATACGCTCATACCAGTTGGTGTTCAGCGGATTCTGGGTAAAGGCCTGCGCTGTGCGCACAGGGTCAGCATAGTAGCCGAGGGCAAGCGCCGTACCGGAAACGCAGATCTCCCCTGCCTGCCCGGGCACGGTGACAAGGACGTCGTTCTCGTCCAGCAGAAAGACCTTCTCGTTGGGAAACGCGCGTCCGATGGGCAGCGCCTCATCCGGGGCAAAATCGCGGTCCGGCAAAATGGCGTAGGTGCAGTTGCAGGTAATTTCTGTCGGGCCGTAGAGGTTCACAAACCGGGCGTGCGGCAGAGCGGACTTCCACTTCATCAGGTGCTTGATGGGCATGACTTCGCCGCTGAACAATACCTGCCGCACGCGGGAAGGTATACGGTAGCTGAAGCCGTTCATGATGGAGACAAAGCACATGGCACTGACGGCCCAGACAAGTATGGTGACCTCATGGTCTGCCAGATAGTCCATGAGTTTTGTGGGCTGACTGAAATAAGCGCGCGGGATGATCTGCACCTTAGCCCCCGTGTACAGTGCCGTGTACAGGTCTTTGACCGAAACGTCAAAGTCAAAGGGAGCCTGATTGCCCAGAATATCGTTTTGTGTGATGCCGAAAATTTCGGCAAACTGCGGGATAAAATCCAGCACCGAGCGGTGGCTGACGGTGACGCCTTTTGGCACACCGGTGCTTCCGCTTGTGAAGTTGATATACAGAGGGTCAACGTCCACAGCCTGACGGCGGCGGGCTGCCAGCAGGGCAGCGTCCGCGGGTGCGGCCAGCAGATCGTCAAGCCGGATGATTTGCCCGCTGTACCCCAGCGCGGCGGCTGCGGCAGCGTGGGCCTCGTCCGTAACAAGAAATGCAGGGGTCAAAGTATCCAATACCTGCAAAGTGCGGGAAGCGGGCTGGCGGGTGTCAAGCACTGAGTAGCAGCAGCCCGCGTAGACTGTGCCAAGCATGGCAGCAAAGGCGGAAACGGATTTTTCCAGGTAAAATGCCACCGGGCGGCGCGGCATCGTGCGGGATGCCAGAAAGCTGCCGGCGCGGCGGGCCGTGTCGGCCAGCTGTGCCCAGGTACAGTCTGTCTGGTCATCCCCCACAGCGGGGGCATCCGGGCAGCGGGCGGACGTGGCTTCAAGCCAGTCCAGAATGTTTGTTTGCATAGAAAGCTCTTTTCTTAAAAGTTGGCATAGAGGAAACCAACGGTTTCATTGACGCAGATAAAGCTGAGGAGTACCATGAAAATAACAAGATAGTATAAACCCCAGCGCAGCGCAAGCGGCAGCCGCTGTACCTCTGCGTAAGGGTCGCGGCCTTGTTCTTTCAGCACACTATGGGCAAAGACCAGAAGGGTACTGATGATGACAAGCCCCCAGGCCGGGCCGGAGACTGCCGCGAAAGCGCCGGGTGCATTCGCGGCCAATGCGGACAAATTGAAATCCGTAAAGGTGTTGCGCAGGTAGATGCACCCCTGCACAAACTCATTGCGGTCAAAGTACCAGCCGATGTTGACGATGATAAAGGTCCGCACGATGCGAAAAACGTGCCAGCCGCGGCTTTCGGTAGGAATGTGCAGCGCCGTGTTGAGCTTTTTGAACGCGGGCTCCAGCAGGTCAGCCAGCGCAATGACAAGACCGTTATACAGACCCCAGGCAAGGTAGTGCGCCTGCGGGCCGTGCCAGATGCCGACTACGGCAAACACAAGCAGGTTGGCGACTGCAGCGGGCAGCACACGGCCAAAATGCTTGCCCCAATGCGACGTGGCCCACTTGCCGAAGCGCTGCATCGGCTTGGTCAGTGCAAAGGGATAGAACAGGTAATCACGCATCCACGCACCCAGCGAAATATGCCAGCGCCGCCAGAAATCCCCCAGCGAGGTAGAAAAATACGGCTGCCGGAAGTTGGGCATCATCTCAATGCCGTACAGCTGCGCAACACCCAATACCATATCAATGCCGCCGGAAAAATCTGCATACTGCTGCAGCGAGTACAGCAAAATGGCCAGCAGTGCCATAGAACCGGCCAGCTTGGGGTCATTGCCGTCGAGGATGGCGGCAATCGTCGGGGCGGTCAGGTTTGCGATGGCATATTTCTTCATTGCGCCGAACAGAAACAGGAACAGTGCACGTTTGGTACGCTCCCAGTTCCAGATGTGACGGGCGGTGAGCTGCGGGGCTATCTCTCCGTAGCGGTTGATGGGGCCCTGGATCAGCTGCGGGAAAAAGCTGATGAAAAGCAGAAAGCGGACGTAGTTTTTCTCTGCCGGGTGCCGACCACGGTAGCAGTCAATCAGATAACCGACGGCCTGAAACGTGTAAAAGCTGATGCCAAGCGGCATGACCAGCCCCAGTGAGGACGGCGCTGTGGCCGAAAATGCACCGGAGAGCAGCTCCGCAAAATAGGACCAGTATTTGAAGTAGCCAAGCACAAGAAAGTTGGCAGTCAGCACAGCAGCAACAAGACATTTTTTGCGGCGCACCGCCTCTGCTTTGATGGCCTTTTTTTCGTCCTTGGATATGCCCGGAGCCTTTCGCCGCGCGGCGGAATCGGCATCCAGCTTTGCCAGCTGCAAGCCGCCGAGCCAGATCGTCAACGCAGTGAAAAGCAGAAAAACAAGGCCCTTCCAGCCGCTGGCGGTAAAAAACAGCAGGCTCAACCCCAGCAGGCAGATCCATTGGCAGCGGCTGAAAACAGTATAATATAAAATGAGTCCAACGCTGACCAGCAGGAAGAAACTCAGGGAATAGATTTCCACACTACACCATCCACAAAATTAAAAATCGACAGAACATTCATAATATCGCTCAAAATCGGCAGAAGAACCAACAATACGGGCATTCACGCGGAACTGGTAGGTGCCGTGCTCCGCCGCTGCGTACTCGGTCCAGGAGCGGGTAGAATACGCGGAAACCCGGCTGTATTCGCTCTCCCCCGGCGCTTTGACCCAGAACTCGTATTCAGCCTGTACGGACGGACCGTGGTAGGAACCGGCCAGCAGCAAAATCTTGTCCGGGTGAACCTCCGGCGTCAGGTAGACGTTGGTGATATAGTTTACGGCGACCAGATATTCTGACGGCGTCTCGAACAACGATTCCACATCCTGCCCGGCGTCCAGCATGGCCAGAAACTTTGCCATGCTCAGGCTGAACGCATGCCCGCCGGCAGCATTCATGTGGGTAAAATCCTTGTGATAGTCAGGCTCTTTGTTCTCAAACAGCTCCGGCTTTGCAAGGTTAAAGTCATAATAGGAAGCCCCATACTGTGCTGCCAGCTGCTTGAAGTAGGCGTAGTCGTCAAAATACGTCTCGTAGCTCACGACATCCAGCGTGGTCTTGGGCGCGCTGATGAGCAAAAGACGCGTGCCGTTCTCCTGACAGAGCTGCAGCATGGAGGTCAGCTCCTCAATGTGCTGCGCGCTAAAGTCGTGGGCGTTCTGGTTCCAGGTGTTCTCCGCACCGACAGTGTCAAAGTTGATGACCGTGGTATCCTCCGGCTGGGCATGGGCCGCACCGCGCCGGTGCGGCAGACGATTCAGCACGGCATTCCACTTCTGTTGGATCGTAGCGGGCCAGTCGGTGGGCCAGCTGCCGCTCTGCCAGGGAAAAAGCGCATTCAGGGAATCTGCACCTGTAAAGTTATCACGGCTGGTCATGTAGCGCAGCAGGTCAGCGGGCTTATCCTTCCAGGAATCCGTCTGCAGCTCTGCATATAAAAAAGCCTTTTGGGCTTTGGCATAGGGTTTGCCTGTCATGTTGGTCAGATCCATGACAAGGATCACATACCGGGGAGAATGCTCCCGAAGCAGGGTCTCCAGCGCGATCTGCGACATATCCAAGTTTTGGGCGTTTGTTGCCATCAGTGCAACGGTCTCCCCTGTTGCGGCGGCGAGTTCTTCTTCGGGCAGGGCGCAGGAAGCCAGCGAAGAGCCAATGACGGCAATGTCAATGGACTGCTTTTGGTGGTAGCTGCGCCACATGCCAAGGCTGGAACCGTTATCGGGCGGCATAAAGCCGCAGAGAATCAGATTTATAATCAGAAAAATCGCGGTGAACGCTGCGATTTTGGCTATGTACTTCAAAAGATACGCTCCTAAAACAGACAAATAAAGGAAAATGTCCAAAAACAGTAAACACAACTATTATACATCAATTGGAACTTCCCTGCAATGGTGATTTGCTGACAAAGGTAAGATTTTACAATTGTGCAAAAAAACCGCGTTTTTTCGTGAAACGCGGCTCTATACAATCAGCCTAAAAGCTGCTTGGCCAAATCAGCGCTGGCCTTGGCATCCTTGCAGTAGTAGTCGGCACCGATGTCCCGGGCGTAGTCGGGCGTCAGCACCGCGCCGCCGACCATGACCTTGCAGTCAAGGTGCGCGGCATGCAGGGCCTCGATCGTGGCCTGCATATTGGGGACGGTGGTCGTCATCAGGGCCGACAGGCCGACGAGCTTTGCGCCGGTCTGGCGCACGGCCTCTACGACACGCTCGGGGTCAACGTCGCGCCCGAGGTCGAGCACGTCATAGCCGTAGTTTTCGAGGATGACACGGACAATGTTCTTGCCGATGTCATGCACGTCGCCCTTGACTGTGGCAATGACAATCTTGCCCTTGCTGCCCTGCGCCTGGCCGGAGGCGGCAATTTTGGCCTTGATGGCCTCGAACGCAGCCTGCGCGGCGGTGGCGGCCTGCAAAAGCTGCGGCAGGAATACCGTGCCTTTCTCGAAGCCGTCGCCCACGGCGTCCAGTGCGGGGATCAGCGAGACATTTACTACGTCCAGCGGGTCGCGCATTGTCAGCGCGGCGTCCGCGGCGGCGCGGGCCTCGGCCTTCAGGCCGCGGCGCACAGCCTCAAACAGGGCGTCCCCGCCCGGTGCGGCGGCGCCGACCTCGGCCACGGTGGCGGCGGACTTGCTCGTCTGCGTCGTCTGGATCTGCACATCGGCATAGGCGGCAACGTAGTCGGTGCTCTGTGAATCCTGCGAGGTCAGCACGCGGTAGGCGCGCACGGCAGCCATCATTTCCGGCGTGTTGGGATTCATGATGGCAAGGTCGAGCCCGGCAGACATGGCCATCGTCAAAAACGTTGTGTTCAGGTAGCCGCGGCACGGCAGGCCGAAGCTGATGTTCGACACGCCCAGCACAGTGCGCACGCCCAGCTCACGCTTGCAGCGAGACAGGGCCTCCAGCGTCTGGACGGCACCCTCCTGCTGGGCGCTGGCGGTCAGCGTCAGGCAGTCAATGTAGATGTCCTCATTCGGGATACCGGCGGCGTTGGCAGCGGCGACAATGCGTTGAGCAATCGCAAAGCGGCCCTCGGCTGTCGGCGGGATACCGCCCTTGTCCAGCGCCAGGCCGACGACGGCGGCGCCGTACTTTTTGCAGAGCGGCAGAATCTTTTCCAAAGTCTCCGGCTCACCGTTGACCGAGTTGACGATAGGCTTGCCGTTGTAGATGCGCAGCGCACGGGACAGGGCCTCTGGATTCGAGGAGTCGAGCTGCAGCGGCAGGTCGGTGACGGCCTGCAAATCCTTGACAAGCTGCTCCAGTGTGGCGGCCTCGTCGATGCCGGGCAGGCCCGCGTTGACGTCGAGCACCTGCGCACCGGCCTCGGCCTGGGCCACAGCCTGAGTGCAGGGGTAGGCGCTGTCGCCGTCCCGCAGGGCCTGCTGCAGCCGTTTTTTGCCGGTGGGATTGATGCGCTCCCCCACCACAGTGATGCCGTCGACCTCCACAAAGCGGACCGGCGTGCACAGGCAACTGCGGCGGATGGGAATCTTGTCAGCCGGGGTCAGCGGGCTGAAGGTCTCATGCAGGCTGGCAATAAACGCGGGCGTCGTGCCGCAGCAGCCGCCGACCATTGAAACGCCGATGGCGGCGTACGCCTTCATCTCAGCGGCAAATTCATCCGGGTCGAGATTGTAGCTGCCGTCGGGGTTCGGCAGACCGGCGTTCGGCTTGACAAAGACCGGAACACCTGCGGGCACGCTGCGGCAGAGGCGCTGCGCGAAGGGCAGAATCTCCTTGGGGCCGAGCGAGCAGTTGATGCCCACGGCGTCCGCGCCGAGACCCGCTGCCGTGACGGCGTAGCTTTCGACGGTGCAGCCCGTGAAGGTGCGCCCGCGGCTCTCAAAGCTCATTGAGGTAAAAACAGGCAGATCGCAGTTTTCCCTGGCGGCGAGGATGGCGGCCTTCAGCTCATACAGATCGGTCATCGTCTCCAAAAAGACGAGGTCAGCCCCTGCCGCCGCACCGGCGCGGATGACCTGTGCAAACTCATTGTAGGCATCCTCAAACGCCAGCGTGCCCGCGGGGACGAGCAGCTCACCCAGAGGGCCGATGTCCAGCGCCACACACGCGCCGGTGGTCTCGGCGGCCTTGCGCGCACAGGCGATGGAAGCGGAAACGACCTCCTCCACCGTGTAGCCGCAGCCGGTCAGCTTCTTGGCGTTGGCACCAAAGGTATTTGCCAGCAGAATATCCGCGCCCGCGTTGGCGTAGTCAGTGTGGATGGCCGTTAAAACCTCCGGCATTTCCAGCGCGGCGAGCTCGGGCTTCTGCCCGGGCTGCAGACCGCGTGCCTGCAGCTGGGTGCCCATGCCGCCGTCCAGAAAAACAAACCGCTTGCGGTCAAAAACTTCACGAATCTGCATACGCTTCTCCCCTATCAGTCTTGTGTGAAACAGGTCGTGCCGCGCTTGCGGAACGAGCAGGTCTCCTTTAAATGGCAGGTCGCACAGCCTGCGCGGGTGCCGGTCACGGGATGGTCGGCAATGCCTAAAATGGCGGTGGTACTCTTGCGGGGGGTCAAAAGGTGCTGGGGCGTCACGGCCAGGCCGCAGCCGCGCACCGTGTCCGCCGCAAGGCAGAGCGCGTCGTTCAGCTCCAGCGGGCAGTCACCGTAGCCCGGCGCGTAGCGCCCGGTCATAAAGACGCCCTGCGCCTCGATCTGAGCGCGTATTTCGTTCTCCAGCTTGTCACAGACCTGTTCCAAAAGCACCGAGGCCAGCGCGTCTGCCGCGGCGGCCAGGGCAATGTCAGTCAGTTCCATGCGGCGCAAAAGCTTGTCCACCTCGGCCCCGAGGGTCGCTGCCAGCAGAAGGACCTCGTCGCAGCCCTGCAGATGGCGCGTCAGGTCGCTGCCGCAGTTTTCCAGCGGCAGGGCGGTACGCGGCAGACGGCGGTACACCGCACGCGGCGCAGCAGCGGTCAGCACGGTCTGCTCGGCCTTGTCCAGCAGGGCCGCGGTGGCGGCATCGGGCGTCCAGCCGGACGCACCCATGTAGCGCAGCGCCGTGGCGCGGTCAATGGCGGCGGGCTTGCGGCACTCCATTACAGCAGATCCCTGATGCCGTCGTAGACCTTCGCGGCCACGGCGGCGTCATTCATTGCGTACAGGTGGATGCCGTCTGCGCCGCCCTCAATGAGGTCGCGCAGCTGCCTGACGGCGTAGTCGATACCGGCGTCGTACAGGCTGGCCGGGTCGTCCTGATAGCGGGAGATCATACGGGTGAACTCAGACGGCAGGCTGGCCGAAGAAAGCGAAACGGTGCGTTCGATCTGGCTGCGCTTGACGATGGGCATGACACCGGCAGAGACCGGCAGCGTGATGCCTGCGCGGCGTGCCAGATTCAGAAAGCGGTAAAAGTGCATGTTGTCAAAGAAAAGCTGGGTCAGCAGGTGCTCGGCACCGGCGGCCTGCTTGATGCGCAGGTTCTCAACGTCATGCAGCAGGCTGTCAGCCTCGGGGTGGCCCTCCGGGTAGCAGGCACCGTGAACGGAAAATGCCGGCTTCTTCCATTTGATAAAGGACGTCAGGTCACTGGCGTGTTTGAAGTCGGGGCTCTCCGGGCGGGACGGGCTGCGGTCCCCGCGCAGGGCCAGCACATCCCGGACGCCGACAGATTCCAGCTGATCCAAAATCTCCGCTGCACGGGTCTCGTCGTTGCCCATGCAGATCAGGTGCGCCAGCGTGGGGACATGCAGCTCGTTCTGAATGTAGTCGGCCACCTCCGCGGTGGAGACGCCGCCCGCAGAGCCGCCCGCACCGAAGGTGACGCTGATGAAGCCGGGGTCCATGGCCTGCATCTGGCGCAGGGTGTCCTTGAGCTTCTCCATCTGGGTTGTCTGTTTCGGCGGGAAGCATTCGATAGAGAAAACGCAGCGTTTGGCTTTGAACTGTTCCGTAATCGTCATTTTCTACTCCTTGTTTTTACGCCGCAAAATCGGCGGAGTCCGCGGAAGTTTCCACGTTGAGGGTGTTGTTCTGCCAGATGAAGGTGAGGCTGCCCTCCAGGTCAGTGCGCCATACCTCGGCACCGACCTCTGCGTAATTTTGTAGGGCAGCGCGGTGCGGATGGCCGTAATCGTTGTGCAGCCCGCAGCTGACGGCCACGGCCTCGGGCCGGACTGCCTGCATAAAGGTCAGGCTGTTGGAGGTGTAGGACCCGTGATGCCCCGCCTTGAAAAGAGTGGCATGCAGGGTCGGGCCGTAGGTATCGACCAGGCGCTGCTCGGCGTCTGCCTCTGCGTCGCCGGTATCGAGAAAGCGGAAATCGCCCGCCGTGAACAGCGTGCAGAGCGAGGCATCGTTGACGCTGTCGGCATCCTCGCTGCCGCCCTGCAAAATTTGCAGCTTGCCGCTGCCAAGCGGGTATTCCTCCCCGGCTTCTGCTGTGAGAATTTCTGCTCCGCTGTCGGCGGCCAGCTCTGCGAGATGGCGCGGCCAGTCGGCGGTCTCATCCGCCGTGGGCTGCCACAGCGGCAGCAGCAGGGTCTTGACCGGGAGGGTGCGCAGCACCGCGCGGGCGTTGCCGGTGTGGTCTGCGTGGGGATGGGTCAGCACAAGATAGTCAAGCGACGGCACACCCAGCACGTCCAGGTCATAGAGCAGCGCGTCCTCAGCCTCGACGGGGCCGGTGTCGATCAGGCAGTACGCGCCGTCCTGACAAAGCAGCACGGCATCGCCCTGCCCGACATCCAGCACATACACGACGGTGCTACCGTCCGCGGTCTGCGGAGCGCTTTCCTCGGTTTGGAGCGGTACGCCGAGCACAGCGCGCAGCTGCTGCCAGCCGGGAACGCTGCCCTTGCCGCCCAAAAGCTGGACGACGAACGCGGCAAGCACCAGCAGGCAGACGGCAACCGCCGCGGCCAGGTGGGCAAAGCGCTTACCCGTCATACTGGCCGTTCAGCTTGCGCTCCTCCCACTCGGCCTTAGTCACAAGCACGGCGCGGGGCTTGGCACCCTCATAGGGACCGATGATCTTTTCCTGCTCCATCTGGTCCATGATGCGCGCGGCGCGGGCGTAGCCCAGCTTGCAGCGGCGCTGCAAAAGGCTGGTGCTGGCCTGTCCGGCCTCAATAACGCACTCAACGGCCTGCTCAAACATAGCATCCAGTGCACCGCCGCCGTCTCCGTCATCGTCGCCGCCCTTCTTGCTGCCCTTTTCGGCAACGGCGCGGCGCTCCATTTCGGCAATCATTTCTTCATCGTACTGGGCGGTAGAGGTGGACTTGATAAAGCTCAGCACCGCGCCGATCTCCTCATCGGTCACGAAGGTGCCCTGCACACGCACGGGCTTGGACGCGCCGACGGGCAGGAAGAGCATATCACCGTTGCCCAGCAGCTTTTCAGCACCGCCGCTGTCCAGAATGGTGCGGCTGTCGATCTGGCTGGAAACGGCAAAGGCGATACGGCTGGGGATGTTGGCCTTGATAAGGCCGGTGATGACGTCCACGCTGGGGCGCTGGGTCGCAACGATCAGGTGGATGCCGGCAGCGCGGGCCTTCTGCGCGATGCGGCAGATATAGTCCTCGACCTCCTTGCCCGCGACCATCATCAGGTCGGCCAGCTCGTCAATGACGATGGCGATATAGGGCAGGTGCTCCATGCCGGTCTGGGCGGCCAGCTTGTTGTAGGCCTTGATCTCGCGGACGTTGTTCTCGGCAAAGAGCTTGTAGCGGCGCTCCATCTCGGCCACGCTGGCCCCCAGCGCACCGGCAGCCTTGCGCGGCTCGGTGACGACGGGCATCAACAGGTGCGGAATGCCGTTGTACTCGGCCAGCTCGACGACCTTCGGGTCGATCAGAATGAGCTTGACATCCTCGGGGCCGGAGCGGAACAGGAAGCTGATGATAATGGAGTTGACGCAGACGGATTTACCGCTGCCAGTGGAACCGGCAATCAGCAGATGGGGCATCTTGCAGAGATCTGCGACCTGCGCCGTACCGGCAATGTCCTTGCCGAGAGCCATCGTCAGCGGGCTGCGCATGTTGATATAATTCTGGGATTCAAAGACTGCACGGATGTTGACGGTGGAGCGGATCTTGTTCGGAACCTCGATGCCGACGGCGGGCTTGCCGGGGATGGGCGCTTCAATGCGCACACCCGCGGTGGCCAGGTTCAGGGCGATGTCGTCGGCCAGGCTTGTGATGCGGCTGACCTTGATACCGGCCTGGGGCTGCAGCTCATACCGGGTGACGGACGGGCCGCGGCAGATGTCGAGCATCGTCGTCTTGACGCCGAAGCTGTCCAGCGTGTTGACCAGAATGTCCGCGTTTTTCTTCATTTCGCGGGCGGCCCCGGCCTCGTCGTCGGGGCGCGTGGCGTTAAAGAGATTCAGCGACGGATAGCAGTAGGGCTCCGGCGGCTGCTCCTCCGAGGTGGGCAGACGCATGGCGTTGGGGTCGGCCTTGGCCGCACAGGGCGGCGTATGGATGGGCGCACCGGCAGAGTTGCCGACAGCGGTGCTGACCTGCACGCGGGCAGCCTCCCCCTGCCGGGGCACAGTGAAGCTGCTCTGGGTCGTTTCCGCCGCAGGGCGTGTCATGGCAGGGGCAGACTGGTACGGCTGCGGGGCGGCAGCCGGTGCGGCGGTGTAGGGATCGGCTGCCGGGGCCGGAGCCTCGACAACAGGCTGGGCAGGGGCGGCGGGTGTCTCGGCCAGCATATCATCCAGCATTTCGGAGACAGAGCGCCCGGACTGCCAGGCAGCGCTGACCGCACTGCCGGTATCGCTGAAGCTGCCGCCCAGTGTCGGGATCGGTGCGGAAACAGCGGGGGCCTCCGGTGCGGCGGGCACAGCTGCGGGGGCGGGCGTACCCAGCGGCGCAGCGTCTGCGGCCATCTGTGCAGCAAGATCAGCCGGAGAAAGGACCATCGTATCGCCCTGCACACGGCCTGTCATATCCAGCTGCGGCAGCTCGACAGGGATCGGCTCGGGCTCGTCCTCCACGGGAATGAGAGGCGTGTCAAATTTGGGCTCCTGCTGGACAGGCGTCAGCGGGGTCTCAAACTCGGTAGGCTGCGGCAGGTCCAGCGTCGTCTCGGCACTGACTTCCTGCGGCGTATAGTAAGGCGCGTGGCCGCTGACAGCGCGGTTGATGAGCGCATCCAGCTCGTCCTGCGGTGCGGTGGACGCCTGTGCGGCGGGCGCGGGCGTGACCGGGGTCAGCGGGGTGCTGTACACCGGCGCGGCAGGCTCTGAGGCAGGCTGCAATTGCAGCTCAAAGTCCTCCTTCGGTGTGGGGGCAGGCTGGGGCTGGGTGTGGCGCAGTGTGCTGTTGGCCCGGTTGGACAGCGGATCCATGCCGAACGTGCCGCCCGGGCCGATGCTGACAGGCTTCAGCGGGTCATCGCTGACGGCCTTTTGGCGGGCATTTTCCCCTGCACTGGGGCCAAGATCCACGTCAAACGACGCATGGGTCTGGGCGGCGGGCTTGGCGGCAAACGGTGCCTCGGGCACAGCAGGTGTCACGGGGGGCGTGTAGGCGGCCTGCCGCTGCGGGGCGGGCGGGGTCTGCTTCGGGAAACGGCTCGTGTCCGCGATGACGTCGTAAACCGGATGGTGCGGGCGGCTGCTGCCCGGCAGCGCACCGGTCAGATTCTCGACGCTCTCCTCCTCGGGCTCCTGCTCAAACAGGCGGGTGTCGTAGGCGGTCTCGGCTGCGGCGCGCTCCTCGCGCTTGGCCTGCAGGGTCTTGTACTGGCCGTCTACAAACAGAACGACGTCCGCGGGGGTGATGGCAAAGAAGAACATCAGCCCCAGCAGGAAGATGAGCAGCATGATAATGTTGGAGGCGGGACGCCCGAACAGCGCCAGCAGCGTGGCACCGATGGGCGCACCGAGGACGCCGCCCTCCCAGAAGTAGGTGCCGCCGCGGGTAAAGAGCATCTTGACGATCTCCCCGACCTTGAGGTTCTCAATATTGAGCTTGGAGAAGATGACCGGCACGCTGGCGCAGAGCACGCCCATCAGCGATACCTTGCCCGCAAACAGTGCGACGCGGTAGCCGGTGGCCAGCAGGTAGGCCAGGTACAGCAGGAACGGTCCGACCAGATAGGTCGTGATACCGAAAACGCCAAAGTACCAGCTGCGCAGCGTGCGCCAAAGATTCTGCCCGGGCACAAGCACGAGCGCAACGCAAAGCAGACCCAGCCCCACCAGCAGGATGCTGCGGGCCAGGTTCGGGGTCTCGGCGCGGCGCTGGGCACGGCGGGACGGCTGACGGCTGCGGGAGGCCGCACTGCTGCGCGCGGATGCGGAGCGCCCGGTGCTGCTGCGGCCCGTGCCGCGGGCGGAGGCAGTGCCCTTTTTGCCGGAGGAGTTCTTTGTTGATTTTTTACCGGAACGAGATTGTGCCATGTTACAGTGTTTCCCTCTCTTATTTCTCTGAACGCTTCTTTATATATAAGTAGTCTGTACAGGTACAGAACGGTAAGGACATACGACTTTTATTTTAGCACGATTTCCAGGGATTGTAAAGAAAAATGCCCGCTGTGCCGGGTTACAAAAAATAAATCCCCGCCCTGAGGGATGGGCGGGGATTTACAAGAAAGGAGGAGAAGAACACATGAAAATGTGATAAAGCTATTTGACTTGGGGTTCATTTAGCTTGCAACTAAATTGTAACTGTTTTGTCACCGAATGTCAATAGCAAATTGTAAATCTTTTGTCATTTTTCAATTTGTTCACATTTGTGTCCGGCTCACTCCCCTGTTAATTCGCTGTACTCCTTGGTGGGTGCGTCGCCCCAGCCGGTTTTGCCGCTGGCAGCGGTGGCACCATCCCAGTAGTGATAGGCGTAAATGTTCAAAATCTGCGATTCCTGCCGGGACCAGCCGCCGTTTGCGTCCTTGGGGCAGCGCTCATACACATACAAGGCACAGCTGCCGTTTGCGGAGTCCCGGTCGTACTGCAAAAATTCTACGGCGTCGTCGGTATCGTTCAGGATGATGTAGTCCTCCCCTTTTGCGGTCAGCTTGAACTCGTAGGTGGTGGAGGTTTCCTTCAGATAGGTTTCGTAGATCACGTCATAGCCGGTGCTGATGGGGTCTTTGGAAATGGTTTCCTCTGTGTCGGGTTCGGCGGTAGGGGCAGCGGTGGGCGCAGGCTCCTCCGTGGGGGCAGCCGTCACTGCCGGGAGCGGCGTGGGCGCGGGCGCAGTTTCTGCGGGGATGCTGCGGCGGGCCAGTACGGCCATGCAGGCATAGCCTAGGAACAGGACACAAAAAAGGGCAAACAAAACGGTAAAGAGCGTTTCTTTCACCTTCGGCTTTCGCTTCTCGGCACAGCGCTCCCGCAGAAAATCCAGCACGTTTTCGGGGCACTCGTTCTCGCACAAAGCAAAGCCAGCGAGGCTGGAGACCATCAGGCAGACAGAATCTTTCCGCACAATGACCCGGTAAAGGTCGTCATACCAGATCGTGCTTTGGGAATACGAGCTTTGTACCGTGAAGCAATCCTCGTAAAACGTGTAGTGAATGAGCTTACCCCGAGCGCTTTGGGTGGTTTTGTACGCAAAAACCGCAACCGCACGTGTCATGGTAAAGACAAAGGGAATCGAAAGAATCCCCAATACAAAGCCCAAAACCGAAAGAGAATTGGCATACAAAAGCAGCAAGGCGACGGCTGCGGCAAGCTGCCACAGGTTCCGACGATTGATGAGAAGCATCCGCTTTACGTACATTCCTTGGGTGCTATGGGCATCCACCGTATAAAGTGGTGTGCCTTGCGGCTGTTCCAACTGCCAGGATTTTTGGTCTTCCATGTCGAGTACGCTCCTTCCGTTTGCATACAGATTTTTCCTGATTCTAGCACAGAGCAAAACCAACGTCAAGCACTATTCGCAAATCGGCAGGCGCAGCTCGGCACAGGCACCGTGCGCAGCGGGAAGGTTGGATAAAACCAACACACCGCCGTGGGATTGCGCGACTTTTCGTGCAAAATACAGCCCCAACCCCTGGTGGGCGGCGTCACTGCGGGCGGCGTCGGTGTAGAGCATTTCCCCCGCCTTGGCAAGAGCTTCCGGCGTAAAGCCGGGGCCGGTATCGGTCACACGCAGGATGAAATCCTGTTTCTCTTTTGTAACCAACAGTGTGACAGTGCCGCCGCGGGGCGTATAGCGCACGGCGTTGTCCAGCAGGTTTTCGGCAGCCCGGAGCAGGTCGCACTGTGCCGCGCACAGTGTCCCCTGCCACTGCTCGTTCAGTATAAGCTGCACCCCGGCAGGTGCGCAGAGGGCGCGGGCTGTTTCCGCCAACCCACTGACAAGGGTGTGACTGGGAAAGGTTTCCCTTGTGGCGGGCGGTGCACAGGCGGTGCGCAGGGCGGCCAGATATTGCTGGGCACGGTTCGTGCCGCGCAGGATGGCTTCGACCTGTGTCTGCTGGTCGGCGGACAGAGCATCCTCGGCCAGCAGGTCTGCGTTGCCCTGAATGATGGACAGCGGCGTTTTCAAGTCATGCGTCAGCGCGGCGATCTGCTCGGCGCGTTGCTGCTCCATCCGCCATTGGCTTTGCAGGCTGTCGGTCAGTTCTCGGCCCATCGTCTGCATGGCATGCAGCGTGGCGGAAAACTCTCGCAGACGTGCGCCGTCTGCGTCAATGCGCTCGGGCTGCTGCGCAGCGATGGCATCCACCGCGCGGTGCAGACAGGCGGTCTCGGCGGCAAAGACCCGCACGGTGCAGTGGGTCTGCCAACCCAGCCAAACGAGGATGAGCGCCGCCAGCAGCACAAAATAGCAGGTCTGGAAATCCGGCAGCGTGTCCCGCAGGGCCGGGTCGGCGTAGGGCGTAGCATAGTCGTACTGCAAAAGGCAAAAGCTTCCGTCAGCCATTTTGACATCGTACTGGTACTGCGTATACCCCAGGTTGCCGCTGCCGCCATGGAAGTCGTTGAGGGCGATTTTCAGCTGACGGGCGGTCATGTTGGTCTGCAGCACCGTGCCATCCTGCACCACAGCCCAGCGGCACAGGTCACTGATTTGGTTGGAATCAAATGTTTCTGCGGTCACGGCGGCCACGGTCTCCCGGGCCTCGGAACAGGCCTGGGCGGACGCCACGGCAGGCAGCAGAAAACCGATGTTTATCAGCTGCATAAAAATGATCCACCAGAGTACCAGAATCAGCGCACACCCGCCGCCGCACAGAAGAAGATACCGCAGCAGCACGGTGCGCAGACTGGTCAGCTTTCGTTTTTCCATTGGTAGCCAACGCCCCATATCGTTTGCAGCACCTCCCCTGCCCCGGCCACGCGCAGCTTGGCGCGGATGTTTTTAATGTGCTGGGTGATGGCGGTGTCATCCGCTGTACCGTCATAACCGAACACAGCTTCGTAAATCTGTTCTTTGGAAAAGGTCTGCCCTGCATGGAGGGCCAGCAGCTCACAGATGGCGTACTCGGATTTTGTCAGGTGTAAAGGCGTGCTGCCAACGCCGGCTTCTTTGGCAGAAAGGTCCAGCGTCACCCCGCCGCGGGTGATCTTATGGGACGGCGTGCGGTTCTGCCGCCGCAGGTGGGCGGCAACCCGTGCACGCAGCTCGGCCACGCGGAACGGCTTGGTCAGGTAATCGTCCGCACCAAGACCGAGACCGGTCAGCACCGACGGCTCATCGGTGCGGGCCGTCAGAAACAGAATCGGCGCGTCCGTCTCGGCGCGAATGCGGCGGCAGACGGCAAAGCCGTCCTCGCCGGGCATCATCACATCCAGCAGGATGCAGTCTGCCCAGCGGCAGAGCGTATTGGTCAGCTGCGTGCCGGAGGTGCGCGTTTCTACGGTGTGGCCGTCACGCTCAAGCGCTGTTTTTAGCAGCGTACAAAGGTCACGGTCATCATCGATTGCCAGAATGTTTGCCATAATAGCCTCTTTTATTGCAGTAAGCTGTAAGCAAGACAGGATGCACCGTAAAGCAGGTAGACATGTGCCGGGTAGAACCAGTAGAACAGCTGCTTGTGGCCGCTGCCGCGCTGGCCGTTGTACAGCGCCATGCCGATAACGGCAAAAACGCCTAGCCACTCATAGTAGACTGTGAACATCTGGGAAAAGGCAAAATCCGGCAGACCGCGAACCTGCAGAAAGACCAGAACAAAATCACACAGGAAGGTCATAGCCGCCCAAACGACCAGCCGCAGGCGCTTGTGGTTATACAGCGCATACAGCGCGATGCCCCCGGCCAGAAAAGACCAGCCGCCGTCGGTGATGGATGTCCACAAAGGCAGCGGCGCGGTGATGATCCACGCCAACACGGCAGAGCCGATCGGTGCGTCCTGAATTTTGGGAAAAAGCATCAGCAGCGCTACGATGCAAAACGGCCAGACAATCGGCATGGCAGCAGCCAGTGCGCCCCGCACAAACCGGCGCTGGCGCAGCCAGTCAATGCCCTGCCAGACTATGCAGAGCAGCATCAGATCCTGAAAAATGGCATTCATCGGGTAGAAGCCGTCCCCGCGGCGGAAGGCCCCTGCATAGAGCATGAAAAATTCCACCGTGCCCATCGCAGTACCGATGGCCCAGATACGCAGGAAGTAGCGCCTGCGGTCATGGGTATGGGCGAAGCCCTCAACAGTGCAGAACAGAAACAGCGGCGCGGACAGCCGCGCCAGCATACTGAACCATTCCGGTACAACGCCCGTAAATTCAAAAAAGTAGTGAATGTGATCCATCACCATGAGCACCAGCGCAATGGTTTTGAGCGCCGTGCCGGTCAGGCCTAATTTTTGCTTTGTCATAATAATAACTCCTTTACATTGTCGATGTAAACAGTGTAACAGGGGTTTGTGTAGGAATTATAAGGATTTGAACGTCAGCAGCGATTCAAAGGCGGATTTGCCCTCGCGCTCGCCGTCAAAGTAGAACTGGTTGTCAGCAAGGGCGGCACGGCGCAGGGTGAAGCTCTCGCCGCGGGGTACCTCGCGGTGGTAGCTGATGATGAAATCCGAAATCTGCGCACTGTCCCAGACCTGCCACGGTACGGCGTCGCAGACAATGTCGGCATAGCGGGTGTTGTTGAGGTGGCCGTTCATGTCGCAGCGGGAGTAGGCCGCGGCCTGCGTGCCCAGCGTCTCGCAGTCCTCGGGCGCAACGCGGGGCAGGCGCATCGGCAGCTCAAGGGGCACATCCTCGGCCCACTGGTCGTCAAACTGTTCCGGGTGCTTGCGCAGGATCATACGCTTTTCGGTATCAATGAGTACCCAGCGGCTGTCCATTGTGGCGACCTCTGCCCCGTCGGCATCGTAAAAATGGGTGATGCGCTTGTTGACAGCGCGCTTGCAGCGCTCGGGCTGGGTGACAAGGGTCAGCTCCTCGTCCACACGGGGCAGCCGTGTGACGTGCAGGGCCAGCTTGGCCAGCACATAGGCGGTGTGGGTCTTGCGGTACAGGGCATCGTCCAGCCCTACGGCCTCAGCGTGGGCGGTAGCAACCTGCTGGGCATAGCGCAGCAGCGCCCCCAGCTTGACATGGCCGAGGTGGTCGCCGTCCGTGCGGTAGACGGTAAATTTTTGGGTGTAGGTTATGAGCTTTTCGGGCATAAGGAAGCCCTCCTTGATGGATTTTGAATTGATTCGTCAAGCAGAGTATAGCACAAATGTTGGAAAAATGCAAAGGCGGGGGCTTTGGGGCTGTCCGTAGGGGCTGATGCTTGCATCGGCCCGCAGAGGGGTCAAGACCCCTCCCTACAAATCGAACCGTAAAAGGGTGCAGCGGCAAGGCTGCGGGCCGGCAAACAAAAAGGCTGCACACGCAAAACGGTGTGCAGCCTGAAACTGTTTAATAGTTATCGCGGGATTTTTTGCGGAGCTTGCGCCAAATATTAAATGCAGAGATAGCGATGGCCAGAAGCAGCAGGACAAGAACCATCCAGCCGCTGCCGCCCTCCTCGTAGCTCTTCATCTCGCTCCACTGGGCATCCATGGCGGCGTTGATGTCGTCGGGCAGAGTCTCAAAGACTTCCGCCTTGTCCAGAACCTCCGCGCCCGGGTAGGCGATTTCGCTGTACTTCAAATCGTCGTCCAGCATCTCCCACACGGCGGTGATGGGGGTGGAATAGCCGATGAAGTCCGCGTTGGCAAGGCCGACGTCCGGCTCGCACAGGTAGTTGATGAACATTTCGGCGGCCTCTTGGTGCTTGGCGTTGGCCGGAATGCACATGCTGTCGATGAAGAAGTTGACGCCTTCCTCCGGGTGGACGAAAGCAAGGTCTGGGTTTTCGTCGATCATCGTGATGGCATCGCCCGCATAGTAGGGCGCCATGGCGGCCTCGCCACCCTCCATCTTGTCAAAGACCTCGTCCATGACATAGGCTTGCACGATGTTCTTTTGGGCCTTCAGCGCGTCGGTGATGGCGGTAATCTCGTCAACGGACTGCGGATTCATCGACAGGCCAATCGTCTTGGCTGCAATCGCGTAAGCGTCGCGGGAATTGTTGAACATCAGCACATTGTTTGTGTACGCAACATCCCACATGTCCGCCCATTTCGTGGGCGGCTCCTCGACCATCGTCGTGTTGTAGATCAGGCCCGTTGTGCCCCACATGTAGGGCACGCTGTACTTGTTGCCGGGGTCGAAGCTGCGGTCCAGATATGTTTCACCGATGCCGGCAAAGTTCGGAATGTTGTCCATGTTCAGCTCGGACAGCATGCCCTCCTTGGCCATCTTGCCCACCATGTAATCCGACGGGAAGATGACATCATAGGATACGCCGCCAGATTTCAGCTTGGCGTAGAGGCTCTCGTTGGAGTCGTAGGTCGTGTAATTGACCTTGATGCCGGTCAGCTCCTCGAATGCGGACAGAACGTTGATGCTCTCGTCAGAACCGTCGGAGATGTACAGGCCGTTGTTGTAGACATTCAGCGTGATATGGTCGTTGGCAAAGCGCTTCCAATCGTAGTCGCCGGAGACGGAAATATCCTCGTTGACCTCGATGTCATCGGCGGCCAGCACCGGCGCGGCGCTCATCATGGTGACAGTCAGTGCGGCCAGCGCTGCAGCGGAAAACTTTTTCAGCTTCATCTTCAGCGCCCCCCTTCGTCCAGCATGGCTTTGCGGATGGCCTTCTGGTTGCGGCGGTAGGCGCGGGAGTCTGCGGCGTTGGAAATCAGGATGATTGCCAGAATGACGCAGAATATGACTGCAGACAGCGCGTTGATCTCGGGGCTGACCTTCTTGCGGGTCATCGAGTAGATGGCGATAGGCAGTGTCTGCATCGTGCCGGAGTTGAAGTAGGAAATCATGAAGTCATCGATAGAGTAGGTCAGGCAGATGAGGAATGCCGACAAAATGGCCGGGGACAGCTGCGGCATGATGACTTTGGTGAAAGCCTGGCGCGGTGTGCAGCCCAGATCCAGCGCTGCATTGTACAGGCTGGGATCGAGCTGGCGCAGCTTGGGGCCTACATTAAAGATAACATACGGGATATTGAAGGTGATGTGCGCAATCAGCAGCGTCGGCCAGCCGAAGATGCCGCTCTCGCCGCCAATGCCGAAGTTCTGCGCCATGACGAAGAGAAGCATCAGTGAGACACCGGTGATGATCTCCGGATTGACGACAGGCACATAGCTGATGTTATTGATGATGAGCTGGCTTTTGCGGGACATCGAGTTGATGCCAAGGGTCGCCAGTGTGCCCAGCACCGTGGCGATAATGCTGGACACCAGCGCCAGCACAAGGCTAAGACCCAGCGCGGACAAAATCATCTCGTTGTGGAACAGGCTTTTGTACCAGCCGAGGGTGAAGCCCGTAAAGTTCGAGCGGGATTTGCTCTCATTGAAGCTGAACGCAATCATGACCGCGATGGGCAGATACATGAAGCAGAACACCAGGATGACGTAGGTGCGCATGAGCAATGCGGAATGTTTTTTTGCCATATCACATCACTCCTTCCATCTCGGACTCGTCAAAGCTCGAAGTGAAGCTCATGCAGAGCAGGACAATGACCATCAGCACCAGGCTCATGGCGGAGCCGAGATTCAGATTGTAGGAGTTGCCAAGGAACTGCAGCTCGATCAAATCGCCGATCAGCAGGTTGGAGCCGCCGCCCAGCATACGGCTGATAATAAAAGTAGAGACTGCGGGCACAAACACCTGCGTGATGCCGGTGGCAATGCCGGGGCCGGTCAGCGGGACGAGCACCCGAAACAGAATATGCCAGACGTTGCAGCCTAGATCCTGCGCGGCCTCAATGATGGAATCATCGATTTTTGTCATGGCCGTGTAGATGGGCAAAATCATAAACGGCAGGTAGTTGTACACCATGCCCAGCACAACCGCACCTGAGGTGTTGATCATGTTGAAGGGGCCGAGGCCGAACAAACTGAAGAACTTGTTGATAAGGCCGTTTTTCTCCAGCAGTGTCATCCAGGCGTAGGTGCGCAGCAGGAAGTTCATCCACATGGGCAGCATAATGAGCATCAGCATAATGTGCTGCTTGTTGGCGCGCAGGCGGGAGAGAAAATACCCCACCGGAAACGCCATGACCAGGCAGATCACGGTAGAAATCGCGGCCAAAATCAGGCTGCGGGCAAACACGCTGGAATACCGCCCGATCTGGGTGAGGTTGTCGAAGGTGAACTGGCCGTCCGCGTTCGTCATGGCGTACCAGATGACGATGAAAAGCGGTACGACTGTGAAAATGGCCATCCAGACCAGATACGGCCCGGCCAGCCAGCGGGAGGATTTGGATTTGAGCATGGATCACACCTCCGAACGCTTCATGATATGAATTTCGTCCGGGCCGATGTTCATGCCGATAAGCTCGCCGGGCTGGCTGGCCTGGGTGGAATGGATGATCCACTCATAGCCTTCCACATCGACGTGCATTTCAAAGTGAACGCCCTTGAAGATGACCTCGCGCACAAGGCCGGTCAGCATACCGATAGAGGGCGGCACGATCTGCACGTCCTCCGGGCGGATGACGACCTGCACAGGCTCGTTGACTTTAAAGCCGCGGTCCACACAGGTGAAATCATGGCCGCCGAAGTTGACCAGAAAGTCCTTGAGCATGACGCCGTCGACAATGTTGGAGTCACCGATAAAGCGGGCGACAAAGGCATTTTTGGGTTCGTTGTAAATATCCTGCGGGGAGCCGATCTGCTGGATCTTACCGCCGGACATAACAACGACGGTATCCGACATGGTCAGGGCTTCCTCCTGATCGTGGGTGACGTAGACGAAGGTGATGTTCATTTCACGCTGCAGGCGCTTCAGCTCCAGCTGCATCTCCTTGCGCAGCTTGAGGTCCAGGGCGCCCAGAGGCTCGTCGAGAAGCAGGATCTCCGGCTCATTGACCAGGCTGCGGGCGATGGCCACGCGCTGCTGCTGGCCGCCGGACATCTGGCCGATGCTGCGGCGCTCGAAACCCTTCAGGCCCACGACTTCCAGCATATCCCGCACCTTGCGGCGGATGGTCTCTTCGTCCATCTTCTTGAGGCGGAGGCCGAAGGCCACATTCTCAAAGACGTTCAGGTGGGGGAACAGCGCGTATTTCTGGAACACGGTGTTCACCGGACGCTTGTAGGGCGGTACGCCCGTGATGTCCTCTCCTTTCAGCAGCACTTTGCCGGACGTCGGTTCCAGAAAGCCCGCGATGAGGCGGAGGGTGGTGGTTTTGCCGCAGCCGGAGGATCCCAGCAGCGTCACAAACTCTTTGTCATGGATGTCGAGGTTCAGCCCATCCAGGATGCGCTGACCATCAAATTCCACTACGATGTCTCGCAGCGAAACGATCACCGAGTTGTTCATTTCTTTCCTATATCCTCCTTGTAACTCAGATACGAAAAAAGACAGGGGTTTACTCCCCCATCCTTCTATCGCATTAGGGTGACTTTGAGTCTGCTCCCGCAACCATCCCACACCGTCTGAACGGCCTTTTTCGTGTCATACCGCGTCGTTCTCCCTTGCAATCCGTCAGGATTGCTGCGGAAGTCCTCCTTGTCTGACGCAAAAACGCCTCGCCCATCCAATATGTGCTGGCTGTGGGAGCAGACTCATCCCCGCACAACATCCATGACGACCGTAACATTGCGCAGTTATTCTGCCCTGTCTTGTCTATCTTAAACAATCTTTGTCAAAATGTCAATCACTCTGCTGATGTTTGCCGAAACTTTGACTCCGAGGGGGCTTTTCCCACCCGGGTTTTACATCAATTTTGCATATAGCGTTTCCTCATACAGCATAAAAGCACCTACAGTGCAGAACTGCGGGTGCTTTTGGGATAAATTCTCAGGTGTCGGCTTTCAGCTGCCGGGCCGTCAGGCAGAGGGCCTGCACGGTCTGGCCGTCCACAGTGTAGACAGAGCTGTCGCCCGACACCATCATATAATAGCCGTCGGTGCCGATGGCATACGTCAGGGTGACAGTGCCGTCCGCCGTCGTCACCTCTGCTGTCACCAGCGGGGCGTCAAAGCCGCAGGCGGAAGGGTCGGCGGCAGTATCCTGCCCGGTGACATAGCTGGCCAGTGCGGCCAGCAGAGCGTCCGTCTTGTCGGTGTCCAACGCAGCATCCGGCTCATCTGTGAGCTGCCAGACGGTCTGGTAGGTGGTGCTGTCGGCCTCCGTGGACTGGGAGACGGATTGCAGCTTGACCGTCTCGCCGCTTTGGAGGGTATAGCGCACGACCTCGATGTCCGAGACAGTAATGCCCGCCGGGCTGAATGCCCCGAAGAGCTCCGCCTTCGTCTGTTCCATGCAGCGGAACCTGGCCGCGTCCACGGTGTAGACAGCGTCGCCGCCCTCCCGCCGGACGTACACATCCCCGGTGACGGGGTTCTCCGCTCCCACGGTAAGGGTGGTACTCTCCCCCGCCGCCGAAACATTTACGACAAGCCGGGGCGCGTCGAAGCCGTAGTCCTCGCCGGGCTGCGCCTCGAGCTGGCGCCTGGCCTTCATGCCTGCCAGCGCGGTCCGGATGGTGTTGCAGGCCGAATCATCCAGATGGTAGGCCGGGTCCTCGGTCAGCGTCCAGCCGTCGTCGGAGGGCCGGAGCGTCAGCGTCTCACCGCCATACTGGATGGAGACACTTTCCAGCGTGGCGGCGGTCCCATCCAGCAGCGGGATGCTGCCGTCCTCGGCCTCACTGGCGGCCTGTTCGGCCTTCTGGTTCGCGTGGGTCAGCAGGGCCAGCGCCGCCCCGGCGGCGAGAACGAACACCAGCAAAACGATGAGGGTACGCCGTTTTGTTTTCATGGCGTGCCTCCTTACTTGCGGCGGCGCAGCAGCACCACCACTGCGCCCACGGCCAGCACAGCCGCCGGGGGGATGAGGACGAACACCAGACCCAGCACAGCGGCGGTGTGGCCCGAGATGGTGATGGGCGCAGCTTCCAGCGCCTTGGACTCCACGAGGGTGGTCCCCTCCTGCCCGGCCAGAGAGGCAGCGCAGCCCTGCAGGAAGGTCACGTTGCCGGGAACAGTCTGATAGACGGCCTCGTTGTCCATGTTGCCGCAGTTGACCCAGATGACCTCTGCGCCGGTGCTGTTATTGGAAGCATAGGCTGCCAGTGCAAAGGGGCCGTCGGGGTCGCCGTCTTCCTGCTCGGCGGTGGTCATCTCATAGCCCGCCGCCTTGCTGTAGGAGCTCTCGGTACTGACCAGCAGGGCTTCCGAGGCGATGCCCTCCGTTTCAGTGATGGTGATGCCCTGCGCCATCTGCAGCAGGACGCGGCGGCTGGTGTCGATGCCGTCCAGCGTGCCGCTCTCGGTGTCGGTGGCGTAATCCGGCAGCAGATAGTAGGGGTAACCGTTCAGGTAATGGCCGCTGTCCCCTTCCACCACAAGGCCGGTCGTGCGGGTCAGTCCAAACTCGGCCATCAGGGCGTCAAGGTTCGGGGTGGAGTAATAGCTGTCGGTGGTGAGCATCAGATGTCCGCCATTTTTCAGGTAGGCGCGCAGGGCCGACATCTCATCCATGAGGCCGCCCGCCGATGCAAAGTCCTGCTGCGGGTCATTGATGATGAGCAGGTCGCAGTCGTCCGGGATGGTGTCCGTCAGCAGGTCGAGGGGGCTGACGGAGAGGTTCTGGCCTTCCAGCGCATCGGTCAGGGTGTCGGTGAGACGCTGTTCGCCGTGGTTCGTCGTGTAGTAGGCGTGGAGCTCTTCGCCGCTGGTGATGCGATAGATGGCAGCGGTGAGCTTATTTTCGCCGCCAAAGGTCACACTGTAGCTGCCGGTGGTGTAGTAGTCGGAGTAGTCATAATCGTAGAGGTCGGACGCCGCCAGCACGGCGCTCTTCTCCCCCGAGACGAGGACGAGACTGCCGTTCTCAGCCGACTGCACGCCGTACTGGGCGGCGAAGGTCGGGTAGACGGCGGGGTCTTTCGTCTCCCACTTGATGTGGCCGCTCTCGGAGGCGTAGCGGTCCAGCAGCTTTGTGATGATGGCGTCCTCGCTGCCCGTCTCGGCCAGATAGTAGATGGTGACATCCTGCGTCAGGGCGTGGGCGATGTCCTTGGAGCTGTCGCTGAGGGTGTAGAGCCCGGCCTCCGAGAGGTCGAACTCGGTGTACTTCGTCGGAACGGCCCGGACGATGAGGTTGAGCAGGACGGCCAGCACGACCACCAGCACCGTGACCGCCGAGGCATAGATGCCGCTGCGCATCCGCAGACGCTCCAGCGAGCCTGCGCTCTTTTTCTCAAATTTCTTCATAGTCTGCCCCCTCTCAGTTCCAGCGGCGCTTCTCGATGCCCTGCGCCGTAAAGAAGAGGAAGAGCACCGTCACCGTCAGATAATAAACCAGCGTCGGGATGGAAAAGCTGTTGTTGACGAACTCCTCAAAGGGCGCAAACAGGCAGAGGGCGCTCAAGACAGCACTGAACGCTTCGGTGAGCCATGCGCTGCGCAGCAGGAACAGGGCGCTCAGCCCGGCACAGAGGGCCGCAAAGCAGAAGCAGCCCAGCGTGAAGCTCCGGGTGCGCAGGCCCACCGCAAGGGAGGCTCCCGCCGACAGAGCCGTAAAGACCACCAGTGCCACGGCGCTCCCGGCGTTGAACATACTGCGGAGGCTGGGCATCATATAGGCCAGCAGCAGGGCCGAAAAGCCCATGACTGCCGCGATGATCTGGTTCTCCGTGAGGCCGGAGCAGAACTCGCAGACGGCAATGGCCGCACAGCCCAGCAGGAAATAGCACAGCAGCGCAGCGAAATTTGCCCCGCAGGCCGAGGCCGTGCCGCCCAGCAGCCAGAGCACGACGATCATGATGCCGTCGGCCAGACAGGGCAGCGCGAACACGGTGCAGAGGGCCAGATACTTGCCCACCACGATGCCCCACACGGACACCGGGCTGGTGAGAAGGAGCTGGTCGGTGCGGGCGCGGCGCTCTTCGGCCAGCGAACGCATGGCCAGCACCGGGAAATAGAGCAGCAGCATGAAGATCGTGCGGTAGAGCGTATAGTAGCCAAAATCCGTCAGGCCGTAACCGAGGTTCAGGGCCAGAAAATAGATGCCGGAAGCCGCCAGCAGAAAGGCCGTGAGCAGATAGCCCATCATGCCGTGAAAAAAGCTGCGCAGCTCCCGCTTGTAGATGGCAAGCATCGAATCAGTCCTCCTTTTTATCCGAAGTCTCTTCCGGAGCCGTCAGCTCAAGGAAGAGCTCTTCCAAATCGCGCTCTTCGGCGGCAAGGTCCACGACGGCGGCCAGATGCCCCTGCGACAGGATGAGTGCCTTGTCGCAGACGGCCTTCACCTCACTGAGGATGTGGCTGGACAGGATGACCGTGTGGGTGCGGCCCAGCTCCCGGATGAGGCGGCGCAGCTCGATGACCTGCGCCGGGTCGAGACCCACGGTGGGTTCGTCCAGAATG